>OIBF01000147.1_pt1 | contig 27191 bp, 24 predicted proteins | sample 1580921 | NCBI WGS metagenome assembly OIBF01 (sample SAMEA3882506, study PRJEB24775) | human gut metagenome | biome: human-associated habitat; feature: intestine environment; material: feces | place: Netherlands | collected 2009/2010
AGACGATGAAACTGGATTGTGAAGTCATCCGCGATTTACTGCCGCTGTATGCGGAGCACATGGCAAGCCCGGCCAGTACGGCACTGGTGGAAGAGCATTTGCAGGAATGCGAAGCCTGCCGCGCCGAGCTGGAGCAGATGCAGCTGCCGGTGCCGGTGCAGCCGGAACCCCAGCCGGATGCCCCGCTGAAAGGCATCCGCACGGCTTTGCGGAAAAAGCGCATCCTTACGGCCGCAGCCGCCGTGCTGGCGGTGCTGTGCGCCGTGGTGCTGGTGTTCTGGATGGGCAACCTCAGCACGCCGGTGACGGCGGAGGAGCCTTCCACGGTGGAGGCCGGCTGGCTCGGCGGAATGAACGGGGTGAAGTTTTCGGCCTTGATGTAGAAGAAGCCGACGACCACGATGAACACGACGATGGCGATCTTCAAAATGGTGAGCGCGCCGTCCACGCGGGCGCCGATCTTGGTACCCATCACCAGCAGCGCGGTGAAGAAGGCGACGATGATGACCGGAGCCAGGTCGAAGTTGAACGAGCCGATGGCGATGTTGGTGTTGATGTTCCAGCCGATCAGCTCGAAGAACTGGTTGAGGTACACGCCCCAGTATTTGGAGACGACCGAACCGGCCATGAGCATTTCGAGGATCAGATCCCAGCCAATCACCCATGCCACGATCTCGCCGACGGTGGTGTAGGTGAAGGTGTAGGCGGAACCCGCCACTGGAATCATGGAGGCGAATTCGGCGTAGCACATCACGGCGGCGCCGCACACGACGCCTGCGATCAGGAAGCTCAGCACCACCGCCGGACCGGCATGGAAGGCAGCCGCCTGCGCGCCGATGGAGAAGATGCCTGCGCCCACGGCAACGGCCACACCCATGATGGCAAGATCCCACCAGGTCAGATCGCGTTTGAGCGCATGGCCGGACTCACCTGTTTCAGCCAGCGTCTGTTCGACGGATTTCTTGCGAAATACGTTCATGTCTCGTCCTTCTCTTCTTTCCGCCCGCGCGGTTTCACGCTCCACCTTCTAGAGCACAAGGCGCAAGTATAAGTCGTTTTCGTCACATTGACGGCGTGCGTGACGCTATTTAAGATTCATGCCGATGACGACCGGCTCGGGCACCAGTCGGATGCCGAACGCGGCCTCGACGCCGTCCTGCACGGTTTTGGCGAGGCGGGCGATATCTTCGGCTGATGCTCCCCCACGATTGGTCAACGCCAACGTATGCAGCGTGGACAGGCCAGCCGGAGCGTTTTCGTTGATTTTGAACCCCTTATGGAAGCCGGCATGGTCGATGAGCCAGGCCGCGGAGGTCTTGACGCCCTGCCCGCCGCCCGGCAATGCCGCGTCGAAGCGCGGCGCGTCTTCGGGAAGCGTCTCGGCCTGCTGTGGCGTGAGAATCGGGTTCATGAAGAAGCTGCCGCAGCTATGGCGGTTGAAGTCCGGACCGTCATCGCCGTTCTGCTTGGATTGCGATTCAAGAGCGACATCGACCAGATTCGTCTTCTTGGTGCCCTGCATGGCCGGCGACGCATAGCGATGCGCGTCTTCCAGCATGCCTTTAGCCGCACGCACCTTCAGCACCGCGTTGCGGATGTCCGCGGTGTTCATGCGATCGCCCACGGCGACGTCCAACGCCTTGGCGAGCTGACCGTAACCGACCACGCCCGTATCGCTGTGCCGCAACGCGAACGTGACGGATAGCACCACGTATCGCGGCGTCGGGAAAAATTCCGCGGCCGGAGTCGCCGGAGCGCTGTACATGCTGGCTTTCAGCGCGCTCATGCGGTAGCCGAAGGCGAGCTGATCGTTGCGCAACGCCTTTACCGCACGTTCCTTGCGATCCCAAACCTCGACGCTGTCGACGCTGGTGGCGACCTCCTGACCGTACGCGCCGATGTTCTGCACGACCGACGCGCCGACGGTGCCGGGGATGCCGGACAAGCCTTCGACGCCTTCCAGTCCAAGTCGGACGCAGTAATCGACGAAATCATCCCAGTTGCAGCCGGCTTCGGCGTTCACGTGGACGACACGCCCATCATCCTCGACCGGAGCCGCCTCATCCAACACGCTGATGGAACGTCTTGCATCGCGGACCATCACGCCTTCGAACGGCGTGTCGGATACGAGCATGTTGGATCCGCCGCCGATCACGCACAATGGCAGTCCTTGGGAATCGGCTTCCTCAACGGCCTCGATGACGCCGACGCGCGTGGTCGGTTCCAGGAAAGTGGCGATAGGACCGCCCACGCCGATGGTGGTGAGATCTGCAAAACTAGTCATAACGCTCCAGAGTAACAAAAAACCCGACCAAATTGGTCGGGTTTCGAAAGCTTGATTCCGCTCAGCGGGTCTCGCGATGCACGGTCTGCTTGCCGCAGCGGGAGCAGAACTTCTTGAGCTCAAGACGATCCGGCGTGTTACGGCGGTTCTTCGTCGTGATGTAGTTACGCTCCTTGCACTCGGTGCATGCCAGCGTGATGCCCGGACGAATGTCGGCGCTCTTGCTTGCCATTTAGTTCACCTCTTGTGGTTCGTTGCTATACCGACATTCCGTCGGCCTTTGTAGCGAGAAAGAGACTCGAACTCTTGACCTTACGATTATGAGTCGTACGCTCTAGCCAGCTGAGCTATCCCGCCATGAGAGCCTCGAGTGAGAATCGGACTCACGACCTCTTCCTTACCAAGGAAGTGCTCTACCACTGAGCTATCGAGGCGTGGCGGATAGTGGATTCGAACCACTGAAGCACGAGGCGACTGATTTACAGTCAGTTCCCTTTGACCGCTTGGGAAATCCGCCGTGCTGCCTGTTTGGTTGAACCCCAACCGGCAACCCGTTTAGTATGCCACAGACCGGCCGACTTATGCAAATACGGCGTGTCGCGACAGCCAAAAACGGCCCAAATCGTTGAAATTCCAACGTTTTGCGCAAATCGGCGCCGAACAACGCAGAAACCCCGCCTCCCGAGCCTTGCGAATCGCAATATACGGGAAACGGGGTTTCGACAGCTACGCGCTAGTCTCAGCCGAGGATGGCCAGGATGTCACGAGCGGAGACGATAAGGTAATCCTCGCCCTGGTAGTGCACCTCGGTGCCGCCGTACTTGGAGTACAGCACCTTGTCGCCGACCTTGACGTCGACCGGGATACGCTCGCCGGCGTCGTTACGACGGCCCGGGCCGACAGCCAGGACTTCGCCCTGCTGCGGCTTCTCCTTGGCATTGTCCGGAATGAACAGACCGGAAGCGGTCTGGGTCTCGGCTTCCGCCTGCTTGACGATGATCTTGTCTTCCAACGGTGTGAGTGAGATCGACACTGTGGACCTCCTCTTTCTAAAGAGAAATCGATACTTACCGCGCCGGGACCCGCTAGCAAGAGGCTGACGATCACTTACGGCGTCGTCCTTTCGCGCTGTGACTTATCCTAGCGCGATTATTAGCACTCTGCCAACTCGAGTGCTAACGCTCTGAGAGAAATTATCAAAAAAGCCTGAAACCATGCGGTTCCAGGCTTTGTAAAAAACGGTTCAAGCGTTTCGTCAGGCGCTACGACGGGCCAGAATGGCCTCCAGGCCGGTGCCTAGGGAGTCCGAAGTCACATCCGGAGCCTCCACATCGGCACGTACTTCGGCATCGTGGAATCCCGGAACGTCGACCTCTCTGAGGTGCACGCCCTCATCCACGCGGGCGGCGGCCTCATCGGCATCCATGCTGCCCATTGCGTCGCTTGGCGGAATCAACGGCTCAGCCTCGTCGGAAGGCGTTTCGACGGGCACGGCCTTGGCCACTTGTTTGGTGGACTTGATCTCCATGCTTTCCGGAGCATCCACCTCAACGTCGGCACCGTCGCGAGGCGCACCCAACGAGAAGGAAATCAAGTCCTGCGTGGACTTGACGGCAACGGTTTTGGCTTCTTCGGCCATATTGTCTCGCTCATCGTGGATGGACAGTCCCACTTCCTTGACGTCAGCGGGCGCGGCATCCGCACGTTCGGTTGTCTGGTCGACGGCCTTCTCGGCAGTCTGCGTCTCTTCCTTGGAAGACATCTCTTCCTTGCGCCGTTTCACCGCGGCGTCCCGATCGGCCTTGCCGCGGGCGATCGCCTGGCGAATCTCCCCCTCGGGAACGACATCGGTCTTCAACTGCTCGTCGGCGACCTTGCGGGCCTCGGCCAGCTCCTGCGCGCGCAGTCTGGCACGTTCCGCCTGCTCCGCCTGCGCACGTTTGCGTTCGGCGGCGGCACGCTTCTTCACCTTGGCATGGTATCTGGCGACCTTCCGCTCCCACGCCACGGCCTGCTTGGACGCACGCACACCCAACGCGAGCACCGCGGCCAGCAACGCGGCCGGAATGAGCGCGAACAGCGGGCTGAAGTGCAGTGCGAACGCACAGACCAGCACAACGACCGTGATTGTCAGCAATGAGACGGCGATGGCGCGCCTCCTGCGGACCGCGGCGTGACGAAGGGCGCGAATTTCCGCGATCCGTTCTTCGGATGTTGCGCCTTTGTGCGCCTCTGTGGACTGCATCAGTACCCCTTTCGCTGCCGCGACGGTCTCATCGGAAAATCGCGTTCCGCTGTCGGCATCCACCAGATGCAACGACGGTGAAAAGCGGTCCTCGCGATGTTCGATCACCCTCTTCATGCCTTTAATCGTCCGTCTGGGCAACCAAATGAGCATCAGGATGACAACGATCGCAAGCACGACCACCGTGCTTAACGATTCATAACCCATATGTCATAAGAATAGGTGACATTCCGACATTCGAGGCGAGTCCTCCCCGGCGTGTCGAATCAGGAGGGTGAATTCCCGGTCATCAGACGCGCGGTGAAACCGTTTGGCGCGTCCTCGGCCATCAATACGTAGCTTTCATGATCGCGCCATTGGCCGTTGACGTACATATACGCGCGCCGCACCCCCTCCAACGTTGCTCCGACCTTGCGTGCGACGGCACGGGACCGCTTGTTTTCCGGCAAAATGTCGATTTCCATGCGATGCAGTCGAGGTCCGGTCGGGTCGAACATGGCCCAATCCGCCAACAGCGCCACCGCCATCGGCGCGTAGCCACGCCCGGCGCAACGCTCGTCCACCCAATAGCCGACCACGCCGGAACGCATCGCGCCGTAGCAGATCGCGCCCAACGAGATCTGCCCGACGATACGGCCATGCTGTTCGATGGCGAACACGGCACCGGTACCGGCCCGTTCGTTGCGCCGCAGTTGTTTCATCCATTCCTTGTAGGTGATGGGGGCGCCGTGCAGCGGGTCGCCGGATTCCCACGGCTTGAGCCAGGCATCGTTGCGCCAGCGAACCTCGTTCCACTCGTCATAGTCGGCACCCGTCAACGGGCGCAGACTCACCGGGACGCGCATGCTGTGCGATTGGATGAATTCCGGCATTTCAAAGGAATTACTCCCCGGACGACGCATCATGTCGCTCAAGGATTGCAAAATCGTCACCCTTCCATTGTGCCCCACCCATACCCCATGTTCCGTTTCCCACGCAATCGAACCGTGGTACAACGAACGATATGGACATGTATGAGCAACAACGCGAGCTGAAACGGCAGTGGCGCGCGGCTGCGATCGAACGACGAAAGCGGACGTCCGCCGACCAGCGGCGCGAAGCGGGACGACTGCTTGCCGAACACGCATTGGAAGCGTCGCTGATTCGACCGCGATCAACCGTCGCGGCCTTCGCCTCGATGGGCAGTGAAATATCGATGATGCCGTTGCTCGAAGCGATGTTCGACACGGATTGCCGTGTTTTGGTGCCGCGTCTGGGTGCTGGCATGGAAGTCGGCTGGAGTGAGCTGAACGGTCTTGACGATCTGCGCGACCAGCGCAATGCTGATGGTTCCATCAACACACATCGCCCGCAGGAGCCGGAAAACGCAGCGGAAGGACCGGAAGTTCTCACTTCGGCCGAGCTGATCATTGTGCCAGCGTTCGCTGTGGACGAACATGGTTTCCGATTGGGGCGCGGCGGCGGTTGGTACGACCGCGCTTTGGAGCATCGTAGCAGCACCGCGCGCGTGGTCGCCGTTTGCTGGCCTTGGGAGCCGACCGACGAGACCGTGCCGCATGAGCCGCATGATATTCCCGTCGACGGCGTGCTCACGCCGGATGGTTATGCCGATGTCCGAGGATAGGACGGTTGCGGGGCCGTCTCAGGGAACGTACTAGGATATGTCCCGTTAAGAAATTTGGGATTGTGCGTAAAGCGAGGATATCGTGCCTACTTACCATTACCGTTGCAAGAACTGCAACTACGACTTCACCGAGCAGCAGTCGTTCACCGACGATCCGATCACTGTATGCCCGGAATGCGGCGAGGAGCAGGTCCGCAAGGTTTATTCCGCGGTGCCGATCGAGTTCAAGGGGTCCGGCTTCTACCGCACCGACAAATCCAAGTGACCCACAGGCGCGGAATCCAACGCGACACGCCGGAGATTGTGGATAACTCCCATTCTCCGACCACAACCCCGGATTCCGCTTGCCGTGGTCATAACAATCAGGTCATCATGCATGCATGATGACCTTTTTTCATTCCTTGATGGACCGCCGGCCACATTCGAGTTTGCGCACATCGACGGCTTCGGAAGGACGGACCGCGCGCACGACGCGTCTGCAACGAGACCGGCATGGTTCGACTGCCGCATCGTTGGAAGCCAGACGAAGCAACGCACGCCTGCATCGGTTCCTCGCCGCATTGTGCGCTGGCCTGACGGTATTCGCCACGCTGCAATGCGTACGCGCAGCCATCGCCACGCAGCCTATTGTGGTCGCGGTGCGGAATGTCGCCAAAGGCACGGCCATCACACGCGAAGCCGTGGAGTTACGTGAGGCGCCGAGCGATGGCTCGCTGAGCAACGCCTTCCATACGCTTGACGACGCCGTCGGCTTGATCGCACAGGTGGGCATCGGCGCGCACGATGTGCTTATGTCGGGCATGGCCCGTGCGTCCCCCGTTGTGCCGCAGGGCCATACGAGTATCGAAGTGCGTTTGGCAAGTGTGGCCGACGGTTTGATTCCCGGAGACAAGGTGACACTTTCCAGCGCCACCATGACAGATGCTGAGATGCAGTCCGGCACACCGAATGTCGCGGATATGCCGAACGGTACGGAAACGCCGTCCGGCATGGCTAATGATATGCCGGACGGTGGTGTGGATGCGCAGTTACGCACGATCTGCGCCGAAGCGCTGCTGACCGGCAAACCGGCTAAGGATGCGCAAGGCAATACCATCGCGGTGTTCGCCATGCCGCCCAATGAGGCGGCCGTCGTGTTGCGGGTTCAGGAATACAGTGCGGTCATCGCCACCATCAATTAATGGCTGATAATCCTAATCGATAGCTGGCCCCGGCTGGACGTATCAGCGGCCACGTTCGGAGAAGACCGCCCAATGTGGCGGAAGCTCGTTTAGGATGCGCTTGTCGTCATCCGCCTCGCGTTGGCGCTTGGTGAGCACGTCCGAAGGTTCGAGTTTGACGCCATCGGCATCGAACAGTTCCGTACCTTGGCGGACCACGCGCTTATGCTTGCGTGCGGTCCGCCGCGTGGCGGAATAACTGGGTGTGGAGTGCGTCTCGGACTGGGTCTGCGAATCGTCATGCTCCATGACGTTTTCGATATGCTCGGCGCTCACCGTTCCTCCCGGTACAGGCTTCCCAGTCGTGCCACGATGCGGTCGACTTCCTTATCGGGGTTCACGAACGCGCCGACGCTCCATACCGTCATCACCGACCAGCCAAGCGATTCGATGTCCTGCAGCAGCACGCGATGGCGTTCCCTGGTGGATTGCAATCCCATGAACTGCGCGTCATCGGTGAGCACGGCCAAAGCGAACGGCTCGCCTTTCAGACCAACCACCAACGGCAGTTTGAGTCCGTCATCGAAACCGTAATCGACGGCCACGTCCAAGCCACGTTCGCGGATCCTCTCGGCGAGATCGTTGAAGAGCACGTTCTCTCCGGACTCCTTGATCGCCGGGCGGACCATGCTGTCATCAAGCTGTTCGGCCCAACGCAGCACGGTTTTGAGCGCCTTCGGACCATCCTGATGCAGTCGCTCGTCGTCCATATCGTCGGATGCGAAGGACGAGACGATGTCGAGATGACGGTCCGGTACCGCCAAAGCGTCCAGCAGCATGCCTCGGCCGCCGTCGGATTCCAGCGCGCCGAACTGCTGCAGCAGCCTGCCGTGCGAGGTCTTGGCGTAGCACATCGCAAGAATCGCGTCGGTGGCGTGGGCGCCGGCCACATCGACGATGTCCACGATGCGCACGTGGCGCAGGAACATGCCCATGGCCTTGTCTTTGTTGGCAAGCGACTTGAGCTCGGCACCCAGACGGATGCGGAACGTGTGCGTGAGCGCCACCACGGTAAGCACATACGATGCGGGAACGATGGTGAAACCGGCCGCGCGCTTGCGGATGATGCTCACCACTTCGTCGATCTCCTGCTGGCTTGATTCGACCAGACCGGAATTGATGACCGGCACACCGTTGGCGTCCGGCACGAAATGGTACGCGACTTCGCCTTGGTATCCTTCACGCGCCACATCGCACGGCACGGAGCCGTATCCTTCCGATTCAAGGAAGGCGTTGAGCTTCGGCGCACGGCGAACCGGCCTGTCGGTTATCTTCACGCTTGGCAGCAGTGCGATCAGTCGCTGCAGGCCATCGGATGTGACGGTCTTGCGGTGCGCGATCACCACGACCTGCTTCGCGCGGGCGATGATGCTGAGCAGCTCGATGGACGGAATATGCGCGGCCGTATCGATGATGACGGTATCGGCAAGCGGCGCCAGGTCGGTGATGGCAGCGAGCGTGGCTGGCGTTGCCACCAGAATCGGCTTTGCCGCGGCCAAAATCTGCGGATGCTCCCTGCGCAGCCTGTTCAACGGCACGTTTCGGGAACCGGCAAGCGTGGTATGCAGCAGATTGGCTTCCTGCGTGCGGGAGAAAAGCATGTCGCACAGACGGCGTACGGACTCTTGGGCGACCATCGGTCCGATGGAACGCACGTGTTCGACATCCACCTGGGTGAATCGGTCGGCGGCGCTTTGCATGGCGGAGCCATCCTGGTTGGAAATGATGGCGGAGGACTTCACGATGTCTTCGAAAGCCGTGGTCCACCACGCCAGCTGCAGTTCTCCGGCCACGGCGTCGTTCGGCACGCCGCGGTTGCTCAGGTCCGCCACAAGCTCATCCAGACCGGCCGAATGGAACTCACGTTCCAGACGGGCGCGTTCCGGCAGCGTATCCAACGCCTGCTTGTCGTCATACAGGGCCTTCAGACGCTCTTCCACCTGGTTGAGGTCGACGGTGTCCAGATTGCCGCCCTGCGGTGTGGTGGCGAGCGCCACGTTCAACGCGGTCATATCGTTCGTCAGCTGGTCCTGCGTGTTGATGATGTCGTCGAGTTTGGCGGGCAGCACCGGCCATCCGCCGTGAGGAACGAACATGTGCCACTGTTCGGCCTGCTTGGCCACCACGAGCAGCGCCTCATGCAGGTTCTCCACCTGCGCGCCGACGCGCAGCATCGACTTGGCCTCCTTGATATGGCGGCGACGTTCCCAGAATCCCATGGAGCTGCCTTCGGCCTTGCGCTGGGCCTTGGGCTTGGTGGCCTCGATCATGGAATCGATGTCGCGTTCGAAGATTTCCGGCTGGAAGACGTCGAGCACGCGGCGCAGGTTCTTGAGCACCATGACCTGGCGTCCCCACTCCTGCGCGGTGGTGGGAATCGGGAAGCCGCAGGTCTGCACGGTGCTGGACACCTGTTTGCGGGTGGCGGGCAGCACCTTGCGCAGCAGCTCGACCACACGCTGGTATGCGCTGACCGCTTCCTCTTCGGAATACAGGGAGGCTTTGTACCAGGCGGTGTCCTGCGCGCCGATGGTGTATTCGCCGAGTTCTCCCGCGCGATACAGCTTCTGGGCCCATTCCTCCATCTTGTCCGCGATGGAATGGGCGGACTGCTTGGCCAGACGCACATGCGTGGTCGGATGCGTGGGCAGGACGGCGATTTGTGCGAGATTCTGGATGGTCTGGTATGCGGACACGCCCCATTCCTGGCTGACGCCGTGCAGGTCGCCCAGATAGCGGGCCAGGCGGGAACGCACACCCACCAGTTCGTCGGAGATCTGGTCGAAACGCGAAGTCGCGACGCCGGATTGGAAACCGACTGCGGCTATCAGCTGACGGTCGATTGCCGCATTGGCGCCGTCATCGGCGATGTCCAGCAATTGGCCGCTCATCTCGTTGGCCGCGATCGTCTGCATGAAACGGCGCTTTTGGTCGGTGACGCACGGCACGTACAGCACGCTGTGTCCGCCCATCACGCAACGGGAGGCGATTGCCGCGGCCTGTTCGGCCGTGTTGCCGCTGATCGCGCTGTCCACGAAAATCGAATGCCCGGATGCGGCCAGCTGCGCCGCGTATCGGACGGTGTTGTCAACGTCGCCAATCTCGTATTCGCCATGGGGATCGGCGTCGAACGGACTGTATTCGGGAATCTGCGCGTCTTTCAGCGCGTCCGCGGCTTCCTTGTTCCCGGCGAGCGCGTCCAGGACGGTGTTGCCTGTCGGGCCTTGGGACAGCTGGTTGATGATCTGGCGACTTTCCACCAGCATCTGCGAGGACGGGTCCATGAAGCAGCCGAGGATGATGTGACGTTCGATTTCGAAATCGGGGAAAACGCTGGACGCGCGCGCTGTGATGGCCGCGAACACCGCGGACGTTTCGGGGGTGCCGCTTTCGTAATTCGAACCATCGAAGAGCTTGGTCTCGTCCAATGTCACGTTGTTTTCACGCATCACGGCGGCGAAGGCCGCGTTCAGACGCACTCGTCCGGTGAACGCGATGACGGTGCCGTTCTCGATGTTGCGGCCTTCCTTGCGCACTTCGACCGGATACATGAGCACCGGCATCTGGTTGCCTTTCCAAATGGCCACGCCGACCACCAAGGAGAGTTCGCCGACTCCGCTGACACGGCTTTTCGCGTCACGGTCGTCGAGCACGCGTTCCACACGCCTGCCCGCGGCGCGCAGCATGCCGTTGTCTCGGAACAACGAGTCCAAGGTGACGTGTCCTTTGGCGAACAGCTGCGCGATGCCCGATGGGTGCGCATGCGTCAGGTCAAGCTGGGCGCTCAGTTGCGTCACATCCTCAAGCGGGGATGGTGCCAGACCAAGGCGATACTCCTCACGCCATCCGCGGATACGGTCCAACGCGGTGGCCGTCTCTTCGTTTTCGCTCATATACCGACTCACTTCCCTACTGCCTTGCGGTATTCCTCATATCCCGGATTGTGTGCCAAAGCCGCATCGATGTCTTGGTTGCCCAATGCGCCCAACCACGCGTACAGGTCATCGTATAGGGATGGGTTCATGGCGAGGAACGGCAACAGTTCCGGATGACGCGCCATCTGGAACTGCACTGTGAAATCATCCGTGCGTTTGGCGTCATCGGAGGTCAGGCCGTCGACCTCGATGGTCTGCTCCTGCTTGGCGAGGCCGCCTTTGGACACACGGTCGAATACCGATCCCGGTTCGAAGATCGGCTTGAATGCGGCGGTTTCGTCCGGTGCGGGCTGCGATTGGCTGTTTTGCGGGCGGAACCGCTCGTCGTCGTCTTCCGCGGTCACCGTTCCCGGCTGTTCCGTCTGCGGCTGCGTAGCGTGCATCGGCTTCGACTGCTGTTCGGCGGGCTGCTGTTCGGCAGTTTCCGATGTGGGCTGTTCCGCCATCTGCGATTGTTCGGCGGACTGCGTCTGTTCCTGGGCGGACGCGTCAGCCGCATTGTCAGCCTTGTCAACGTTGCCTGTGTTATCGCCAGTGTCGTTCCTGTCGGGCAGAGCGACGGCGATTGGCGTGTTGGGGCGCGCGCTGAACAGCTTGTCCACCGGAATCAGGTTGTTCTTGTTACCGTCATGGGATGCTTCCAAGGGCCGAGCGGCTGTCTCGGTTGAGACGGCAGCCACCTCGGCATCGGTCGCAGCCGCATCAGCGGAATCGGCCGCATCGGCCTCGATCTCAGCTTCAGCCTCGGCCTGCGCTGCGGCGTCGGCGAACAGGTCGCGGGGCTTGTCCGCGGCCACGACGGTTTCCTGAACCAAGGAGACCGAGGGGAATGCATCTTCGAGTTCCGGCTTGTCGGCATGCTCCGGCGTGAAGGTCTGACGTTCCGCCTGGTGCAGAGCATCGGCACGGTCGGTGACATTGCGCGCGTGGAAGAACGTCGTCGGCTCGCCGGCACGCAGATTGAGGATGTCGTCCACGGACATGTCGGCTGCATCCGGTTCCTGCGGAGCCTCGTCGGAGACCGCGTATTCGAACAGGTTCGAAACCGGCTGGCTTGTATCATCCGAGACACCGGAGGTGGCGTCGTCATCCTCGTCATCGTGTTCGAATGCGGATTCGAGCGTAAGACGCACGTCGCCGAACTGCAGGGTCATCGAGTCGATGGGCAGCTTGATGTCCTCGCCTGCGGGCAGGCGCATCAGTTGGCCGTTGTTCGTCACCACGAACGAGCCGTTGGTGGAATGCAGATCTCGTACGGAGCAATTGCCCTGCTTGTCGACGGAGAGGACCGCATGTCTTTTCGACATGGACTTGCCCGGATCCATGATGTCGAGACGAGCGAACCCGTCATCCGACAGCGGGCGCAACGGTTTGCGCCCGATTTCCACGCTTTCGCCGTCATGAAGCGTTTTCACGTTGTTTCCGTCAACTTTGACGGTCCACTGCCGCGTCATTCGTCGATCCTCGCTCACCGTTGTCGGCCTTCCTTTCGCACTACACTATCTGCCATTGTGTCATGATTCATCGCGAAAGTAAGGATTCCGAACCGATAAATTGACAACTTTCGCCTAATTCCCCCATTTTAGAACATGCCTGAGTCATGCTCCATATGCGGAAAACCCCGCTGCCTTACGGCAAACGGGGTTTCCATTACAGCTTGGTGATTGCGGCTTGAAGCCGCGCGAATCACTTGAGCTCGACGGTGGCGCCGGCTTCTTCGAGCTGGGACTTGGCCTTCTCGGCGTCTTCCTTCTTGGCCTTCTCCAGGACAGCCTTCGGAGCGCCGTCGACGAGAGCCTTGGCCTCAGCCAGGCCCAGGTTGGTGATAGCGCGGACGGCCTTGATGACCTGGATCTTCTTGTCGCCAACGGCGGAGAGGATGACGTCGAACTCGTCCTTCTCTTCCTCAGCAGCAGCGCCAGCAGCCGGAGCGGCGGCAACAGCGGCGACCGGGGCAGCAGCCTCGACGTCGAACTTCTCTTCGAAGGCCTTGACGAACTCGGAGAGCTCAACCAGGGTCATCTCACCGAAAGCTTCGAGCAGCTCATCGTTGGTGTACTTAGCCATAATGGCTTCCTTTCATTCTTGGCGACGGACTGAATTGAAGAGGTGGCCGTCACCTAAAACAATTGTTTTTCTTTTTTGTGGTTGCTTCATTCATGCGGCGAGCCGCAGCGAAATCAGGCAGCCTTTTCCTGCTTCTCGCGCAGCGCATCGATCGTACGCACGGCCTTGGTCGGCAGAGCGTTGAACAGGTACGCGGCCTTGGACATCGTAGCCTTGATGTCGCCGGCGAACTCGGCGAGCAGCTGCGGGCGAGACTTGAGGTCTGCCAGCTTCTTGGCGCCCTCGGCATCGTAGACAGTGCCGTCAGCGGCGGCACCCTTGATGACAAGAGCCTTGTTGTCCTTGGCGAAGTCACGGATGACCTTGGCAGCCTCAATGAAGTCACCATGCACGAAGGTGATGGCGGTCGGGCCGGAGAGAATCTCGTCGAGACCCTCAATGCCCGCTTCCTTGGCGGCGATGCGTGCCAGCGTGTTCTTTGCCACAGTGTAGGAAGTATCGCGGCCTAGCTTTTCGCGCAGTTCAGAGATCTGCGGAACGGTAAGCCCGCGGTACTCGGTCAGGTAGATAGCGTCGGCGTTACGGAACTTGTCCGTAAGCTGAGCGACCACCGCTTCCTTTTCGGGCCTCTTCATGGCGTTCCTTCCTTAGTCAACCGTTGACTGTGAGATTCGGAACACCTCGCAGGGCAATAAAAAAGCCCTGCACGCAGGCAGAGCAACATTCGACCGCTAAGCGGAAAGCCCTTGGTGGGCGTATGTTCTTCAACCTGCGCTGGCTTGGCGAACCAAACTTCGTGAGCGCTTGCACGCTCCAACCAACGGTCTGTGGTTTACAAATGGGTAATTTACTGACCCGTTTGGACTAATCCAGACCGGCGTGTCGCGCCGCCGCAAAAGCAACCCCTTACCAATCGCACGAAATTTCCATGACTTACATAGGTGCTACGTTTGCTTTGTTCAGGGACGCATGTCCCAGGCGAGTCGCGATTCTCGCCGGCGCACGCCACCATATGGCACGCGCCTACCAACCCAAGAAAGATGAGAAAAGAGAAAATGGAGAAATTCTTCCATCTCAAGGAGAACGGCACCACCGTCTCCACGGAGATCATGGCCGGCCTGACCACGTTCTTCGCCATGTCCTACATCATCATCGTCAACCCGCAGATCCTGTCTTCGACCGGTATGCCGTGGGGCGGCGTGTTCCTGGCCACCATCATCGCGGCCATCATCGGCACGCTCGTGATGGGCCTGTTCGCCAACGTTCCGTACGCGCAGGCCGCCGGCATGGGCCTCAACGCGTTCTTCACCTACACCGTGTGCTTCGGCCTCGGCTTCAAGTGGCAGGAAACCCTGTGCATGGTGTTCCTGTGCGGTTTGATCAACATCATCATCACCGTCACCAAGATTCGTAAGATGATCATCCAAGCCATTCCGGAAGTGCTGCAGAACGCCATCGGCGGCGGCATCGGCCTGTTCGTGGCCTACGTCGGCTTCCTCAACGTCGGTTTCTTCACCTTCACCACCAAGTCCGCGGCCAAGAGCGGCGACACCGTGCAGGCCACCCCGGGCCTTGCCGTCATGAACAATCCGACCATCTGGCTGTTCATCATCGGCCTGGTGCTGGCCATCGTGCTCACCGTGCTCAAGGTACGCGGCGGCATGCTGATCGCCATCGCCGTCACCGCGGTCGTCGGCATTCCGATGGGCCAGACCACCATGGCCAACTCCGTGTCCATCGCCGACACCTTCGCCCAGCTGCCGCAGACCTTCGGCGTGATCTTCACCAAGGATGGCTTCCCGGCGCTGTTCTCCGACGTGTCGAAGCTGCCGATCATCCTGCTGACCATCTTCGCGTTCTCCATGTCCGACACCTTCGACACCATCGGCACCTTCATCGGTACCGGCCGTCGTACCGGTATCTTCTCCGAAGAGGACGAGCAGGCTCTGGAGAACGGCTCCGGCTTCTCCTCCAAGATGGACAAGGCCCTGTTCGCCGACTCCATCGCCACCTCCATCGGCGCCATCTGCGGCACCTCGAACACCACCACCTACGTGGAGTCCTCCGCGGGTATCGCCGCCGGCGGCCGCACCGGCCTGACCTCCGTGGTCGTGGCGATCTGCTTCGCGCTGTCCGCCTTCCTCTCCCCGGTCATCTCCGCCGTGCCGTCCGCCGCGACCGCAGGCGTGCTGGTCGTGGTCGGCTGCATGATGGCTTCCTCCTTGAAGGAAATCGAGTGGGGCGACATCTCCGAAGCCATTCCGGCGTTCTTCGCGTCCGTGTTCATGGCGTTCAGCTACTCCATCTCCTACGGCATCGCCGGCGGCTTCATCACCTACTGCATCGTCAAGACCTGCAAGAAGCAGGCCAAGGACGTGCATCCGGTGATCTGGGTCGTGGCCGTGCTGTTCATTCTGGACTTCATCATCACCGCGGTGCTGTAACAGTCCTTTTCATACGGAAATGGGCGGTTCCTTCAGTGGAATCGCCCATTTTTTATATCGACTTTCGTATCGGTTTGGCGCAGATCCGCATTAGATGGCTTGAGAGAACGCGTCGACGAGCGCGGCCATCCAGTCCGTCAGGGAATCGTACTGCTCCGGCATCTGCTCGGTCAGCTCCACGATCGGAATATTGGACGATTTGGCGGCGGTGACGATCTTGCCGGTCAGCTCGGTCTCCTCCTGAATGTTGACCACCAGCAGGCCGACCTTGCCGGCTTCCAGCATGTCGGTGAACTGTTTGATGTCGGTCGGCGTTGGCTCGCTTTCGTTGGCCGTGGCACGCGTGTAGCCGGTCGGCGTCGCGTCTTTGAGGCCCAGGTCCCCGGCCAGATATTCGGCGACCGATTCCGTGGCGGCATAGGCTTCGCCATCCGCCTTGCGTTTGGTCTCCGTGATTTTTCGGGCGACCTCGTCTTCCTTGGAACGCCATTGCTGGTTCAGCTTGTCGAAATCGGCCTTGCCGTCGGGCCTTGTGCCCTCGTATGCCCTGGTGATGGCCTGTGCGACCGCTTTGCGCACCGCCGCCGAGAACCAGACGTGCGGGTTGCCGCCATCCTTGACGCCACCGATCTCCGCCGCGTTGATGACTTGCGATTTGGCGGATTGCGCGGCTTTGACGGCCCATGAGTCGTACCCGGCGCCGTTGACGATGACGATTCGCGCCTTCTGCAGTTTGGCGATGTCGGACGTGGTCGGCTCATAGTCGTGCGCGTCCACGTTGGTGGAGTTGATGATGCTGGTCACCCGCACGCCGCTTCCGCCGAGCTGCTCGGCGAGGGTGCCCCATTGGTTGATGGAGGAGACGACGGAAATCGCGCCATGCGCGGAACCGGCACCGTTCTGCGACGTTCCGCAGGCAGACGCGGAAGTGAGAAGGCCGACGGAAGCGAGTACGGCAATCGCAATTCTTGCATAACGGTTCACGATGGTTCCTCCATTTTCATACGCTTCATGCTTCGGTGAATCCATCATAACCGTAACTGAGAATGATTCTCAACAGCGCGTGTCGCTTCCACAAGAAAAACAACAAACCGACGCCGAGAGCAATCTCAACGTCGGTTTGCGGGAAAAGGAGCTGCCGATCAGCCAAAACGTACAATTACAGAGTTTCGCACAGCGAAACGCTATTAACTGGCCAGCTGAAGCTGACTCGCACCAACCCACCGGGTTGGCACTACGTTTTGGCGAATCGGCCTTATCGATCAGCCAAAACGTCCGGAGACGTAGCGTTCGGCTTCTTCGTTCTGCGGGTTGTTGAACATCGTGGTGGTGTCGGTGAAGTACTCGAGGTGACCCGGCTGGCCGACGGCCTTCAGGTTGAAGAAGGCGGTGTAGTCGGCGATACGGGCGGCCTGCTGCATGTTGTGCGTCACGATCACGATGGTGTACTCGTTCTTCAGCTCGTTGATCAGATCCTCCACGGCCAGGGTGGAGATCGGGTCGAGGGCGGAGCACGGTTCGTCCATGAGCAGCACCTGCGGGTGCACGGCCACGGCGCGGGCGATGCACAGACGCTGCTGCTGGCCGCCGGACAGGCCGATGCCCGGATTGTCCAGACGATCCTTGACCTCGTTCCACAGGTTGGCGCCACGCAGGGCCCACTCGACCAGATCATCCGCGTCGGACTTGGAGATCTTGCGGTTGTTGAGCTTCACACCGGCCAGCACGTTCTCGCGGATGGACATGGTCGGGAACGGGTTCGGACGCTGGAACACCATGCCGACGTCACGACGGACGGCGACCGGATCCACATCCTTGTCGTACAGGTTCTTGCCTTCCAGCAGCACCTCGCCTTCGCAGTGGGCGCCCGGAATGATCTCGTGCATGCGATCGAGGGTGCGCAGCACGGTGGACTTGCCACAGCCGGAAGGTCCGATGAACGCGGTGACCTTGTTGGCTTCGATGTTGATGTTCACGTCTTCCACGGCCAGGAAGTCGCCGTAGAAGATGTTCAGATGGTTGACATCAATACGTTGTCCCATTTGTTTTCCTTATTGTTCTTATGTTTTCGACTATTCGACCGCGCTCAGCGTTCCGACTTGACGGCGAAGACCTTCGCCACGAGACGGCCGATGAGATTGAGGATGAGCACGATGAGAATCAGCACAAGGGCTGCGGCCCAGGCGCGTTCCATCGGGATGGTGGTGACGCAGGCCGCGGAAGCGTTGGCCGGGCAGTTCGCGTTGAGCTTGGAATACTCCTGGTAGACGTACACCGGAAGCGTGGTCATCTGGCCGGAGAAGAGGTTGACGTTCGTGGAGGCGATATAGCCTGCGGTCATCAGCAACGGAGCGGTCTCACCGATCACGCGGGCAACGGCGAGAATCGCACCCGAAACGATGCCCGGCAGGGCGGTGCGCAGCACGATCTTCGTGATCGTGCGCTGCTTCGTGACGCCCAGGGCGTACGAGGCCTCGCGCAAATCGTGCGGCACGATCTTGAGCATTTCCTCGGACGACTTGACCACGGTCGGCAGCATCAGCAGGGAAAGTGCGACGGAGCCTTCGAAACCGTTGATGGTGCCGGGGCCGATCAGAATCGTGAACATCGAGAAGGCGAACAGGCCTGCGACGATGGACGGGATGCCGCTCATCACGTCGACCAGCAGGGTGATGACCTGTGCCAGCTTGCCACGGTTGGAATATTCCACCAGGTACACGGCGCACATCAGGCCGATCGGGATGGAGATGAGCATGGCGCCGAAGGTGATTTCCAGCGTGCCGATGATGGCGTGCAGGATGCCGCCGTAGCCGCCGGACGGGGTCGGGTTGCCGCCGACCACGCCGGTCATGTTGTAGCTCAGGAAGTTGAGGTTCAGCCTCTTGACGCCGTTGATGATGGTGGTGAGCAGCACCGAGAACAGCGGGATCAACGCCACGATGAACGCGCACGAGATGAGCGCCTTCATGGCGAAGTCCTTGCGCTTGCGCGCTGAGGTGAAGGAACGGGTCGGCTTGAACTTGTCGAAGTCGATGACGGGAGCGCCGTCCATCGGCGAAGCGTCGTTATTTGCGGCGGTCATCACACACTCGCTTTCTCGGTGAGCTTACGAGCGATGAAGTTCACCACGAAGGTAATCAGGAACAGGACCAGGCCGGTGCCGATCAGCACGGAAACACCCAGATCGTTGGCTTCCGGATACTGCGCGGCGATGTTCGCGGCGATGGTCTGGTTCTGCGAGGCCTGCAGCAGCTTGACGGAGTAGTTGAGGCCCGGGGACAGGATCATGAGCACGGCCATCGTCTCGCCGAGCGCACGACCGAGGCCGAGCATGGAGGCGGACACGACGCCGGACTTGCCGAACGGCAGGACCGCGAGCTTGACCATTTCCCACTTCGTGGCGCCGAGGGCCAGAGCCGCCTCTTCCTGAAGGCGAGGGGTCTGCAGGAAGATGTCGCGGGACATGGAGGTGATGATCGGCAGGATCATGACGGCCAGCACCACGGACACGGTGGCCACGGTACGGGAGGGATTGGCGGCGGGACCGGCGAAAATCGGAATCCAGCCAAGGTATTTGGCCACCCAATTCCAGAACGGGTAGATGGCGGGCACCAGCACCAGACCGCCCCACAGACCGTAGATAACGGACGGGATGGCGGCGAGCAGATCGACCACATAGCTCAGGGCGGTGGCGAGCTTCTTCGGCGCGTAATGCGAGATGAACAGTGCGATGCCGACCGACACGAAGAAGGAAATCAGCAGTGCCAGGGCGGAAATCAGCACGGTACCGAACAGCAGCGGTCCGACGTAGCCCCAGAAGCTGGAAGCCTTGCCGCCGGTGAAGTTGCTGATGGTCGCGCTGTTGGCCTTCTGGTCACCGCCGATCAACGGCCACGCGCGGAACAGCAGGAACAGCGCGACCGCGGCGAGCACGACGAGGATCAGGATGCCGCAGGCGTAGGCCACGCCCTTGAACACCTTATCCGCGTTCTTGCCGCTCACCGGCTGCTGTGCCGTTTTGCTTTGCGAACTCACGGGTTCTCCTTTTGGTTTGCTTGCGATTGCTTTCGATTTTTCTGGTTTTGCGTATCGTCCGTAGGTATTGTTTCAGGCCGCAGCCGTTTTTTACGCGGCTGCGGCCTGAAACCTACGGTCAGTCACCGATCACCGAAAGCGATCGCCCCACTGTGATGGGCTCACTTGGTTTTGATGGCGTCGATGGACTTGACGACCTTCTGACGCAGGGTGTTGGACATCGGAGCGGAGCCGGCTGCGGAAGCGGCGGTCTGCTGGCCTTCGTCGCTGGTCACGTAGGTGAGCCAGGCCTTGACGAACTTGGCGGTGTTGGCGTCCTTGTATGCCGGGCAGGCGACGTCGTAGGAGACCAGCACGATCGGGTAGGCGCCCTTCTCGGTGGTGTTGTGGTCGAGCTTGACGACCACGCGGTTGTCACCCTTGGCGGAATCGTCGAGCGGGGAGGCGTCCACGACCTTGGCGGCGGCTTCAGCGGAGAACGGGACGTAATCGTCGCCGACCTTCACGGCCACGGTGCCCAGATCGCCGGCCTGGGAGGCATCGGCGTAACCGATGGTGCCGTCAGCCTGCTGCACGGTGGAGATCACGCCGGAAGTGCCCTTGGCGCCCTGGCCGACCTCGTTCGGCCAGTTCTCGCCGAGGTCGTAGCTCCATGCGTCGCCAGCGGCGTCCTTGACGTAGCTCAGGAAGTTCTTGGTGGTGCCGGACTTGTCGGAACGGTGCACCACGGTGATGTCGAGGTCAGGCAGATCGACCTTCGGGTTCTGCTTCTTGATGGCGTCATCGTTCCACTTGGTGATCTTGCCGTCGAAGATCTTGGCGATGGTCTCGGCGTCCATGTTCAGGGTCTTGCCCTTGCCGGACACGCCCTGCAGGTTGAAGACGACGGCGATCGGGGAAATGTAGACCGGGATGTCGAAGGCGGTGCCGGAAGCGCACACGCTCTTGGACTGCTCGACCTCGTTATCGGCGAGAGCAGCGTCGGAGCCGGCCCATGCGGTTGCACCGGTCAGGAAGGTGGACACGCCAGCGCCGGAACCGGACGGGTTGTAAGCGACCTTGGCGTCCGGGTTGGTGCCCTGGAAGCCGGCGATCCAAGCTTCGACGGCGGCCTGCTGGGAAGAAGCGCCAGCGCCGGAGAAGTTGCCGGAAACGGTTTCGGTCTTGGTATCGGACTTGGCCGAAGAATCGGTGGAAGCGGTGGTGTTGTCACCGCAAGCCGCGACGGAAGCCAGCATCACAATGCCGGACACAGCGGCGATGGAGCGTACGAGAATGGAGTTACGCATTATTCTTTTCCCTCTGTCAACGTTCAGATGGCGTGTGTTTCTGATTTTTCGATTTTCTGTTGTCGCCATCGTTCTTCATGACAATCTCCAGCCTATTGGGCGTTTCACTCGCCCCAAACCAAAAACGGTGAACGGAAGATGAACAGTCTACGACACCTTCGCCGTTCGACGTTCCTTCCGTTCACCGTTCTTTGCAAGCACGATGCGAATGTGCGCTATACCAAGCCTTTCATCATCATTCGCTTGGCGTATCGATCTTGTATCCGAGGCCGCGCACGGTGGTCAGATACTTGGGATGGCCCGGGTCCTCCTCGATTTTGGCGCGCACGCGCTTGACATGCACGTCCAGCGTCTTGGTGTCGCCGACATAGTCGGAGCCCCAGATGCGGTCGATCAGCTGGTGGCGGGTCATCACGCGGCCCTTGTTCTGCATGAGGTATTCCAGCAGTTCGAATTCCTTCAGCGGGAAGAACACGTTCTCGCCGCGGACCGTCACCTCATGCTGGCCGATTCTCATGGAAATGTCACCGCATACGAGCGGAATATCGTCGTCGGCGGCTTCTCCGGATTCGGCGACCATCTGGTTGCGGCGCAGCACCGCGCGGATGCGTGCCAGCAGCTCACGGAAGGAATACGGTTTGGTGATGTAGTCGTCCGCGCCGATTTCAAGGCCGACGACCTTGTCGATTTCCGCGCTTTTCGCGGTCAGCATGATGATCGGCACACGGCTTTGCTCGCGGATCCGACGGCACAGCGCGGTGCCGTCAAGACCGGGCAGCATCAGATCGAGCAGCACCAGATCGATACCACCCTTGGTGAACAGTTCCAATCCTTCTTCACCGGTGGCCGCGGCGGACACGTCGTACCCTTCACGGGTGAGCTGGTAGACCAGCGGCTCACGGTACGACTCTTCGTCCTCGACGATCAGAATTCGCGTCATCAGTGGTTCTCCTCATTCTCTGTTGTGGTGGAGTGGCCGGACTGTTTCTTTTCACGGGTGTTATCATTCGCCGAATCCGCCGGATGGTCGGGTTCCGCAGCGCCCGAAGCCTGCGGCATCGTGATGGTGAAGGTGGATCCCTCCCCCTCGCGCGACCATACGGAGATGGTGCCGCCGCAATCCTCGACGCAATGCTTGGTGATGGCCAATCCCAGGCCGGTGCCGCCGGTTTCACGGGAGCGCGCCGGATCGACGCGGTAGAATCGCTCGAAAATTCTGCTGAGCGACGCCGCGGGGATGCCGATGCCCTGGTCCACGACGCGAATCGCCACCTTGCCGGATTCGATGCCGATGCCGACGGCCACCGTGGTATGTTCCGGCGAATAGTTGATGGCGTTCTCCACCAGGTTCTTCACCGCAGTTTTGATGGTCTCATGGTCAGCGACCACGAACACGTCTAGGTTCTGTTCGGCTTCCTTGGCCAGTTCCTCAGCGTTCGCATGCACCAGCACCTGCCGGCCGTTCACGGACAGGACCAGGCTGATGTGCTTCGATTCGGCCTTGACCTGGTTTTCGGCGAGCGCCTCGCGTGCCACGGACAGCACGGACAGCCGTTCCGCGTTGAGCATCGCTGCCGCGCTTTGCGCTTTCTGCAGGTCGATCAGACGGTGGACCAGTTCCGTCAATCGTTCGGATTCCTTGGAGATTCGGCCGGAGAAGTATTTCACCGCGTCCGGATCGTCGGCCGCGTCGCCGATCGTTTCGGCGAGCAGAGAAATCGCGCCTGCAGGGGTTTTCAGTTCGTGCGAGACGTTGGTGACGAAATCGCGCCGCATGATTTCGAAACGGCGTTGCTCGCTCATGTCGGAAATGAAAATCGCAAATAGGTTGTCGGCGATCTGTCCGACGCGCACGTGCAGGTAGAGCGTGTCTTCGGGCAGCGGCTTGCCGGCTTCGACGCCTTTGCCGTTCGTGTTCACCACGCCCGTTCGCGTGCGGCCGTGCAGGGGAATGGTCAGTTCGCGTTCGCGCACCACGCTGTCTGTGGAGACCAGTTTCACGATGTCGCGGATTTCCGCGAGCGCCATCGCCTGGTCGTGGATGATGCCGAAGCGCCGCGCGGCCGGGGATGCGTATTGGACCGTGGCCAGCGAGTCTACGACCACCAAAGCTTCGGGCATGACGGCCACCAGCTGGCGTTCCGTGGACTGCACGGGAACGCGGGGGCCGAACAGGGACGTGTTCTTCGCAGCTCCGAACAGGCTCGGATCATTGGGGTCGACGACGTCCTGCACATCCTGGAAGCCTCGTCTGCGGCCAAGCAGGAACGCCACGACGAACACGACCACGGCCACGACCACCAATGCCGCAACCACCGACGGCGTTGCCAGCATCTGCTCCAACGTCATGCGTTCACCTTCCGATAATCCTCAGTTCTTCCTTAAGACTAGCGGTTTCGGAGAGGCTTTCGCGTATGCGATTCTCTCACGCCACCGGAAGTTTTCCTGCCGTTCATCTTCCGAAACGCAGCATATCGGAATATGAGACGTCCCGTTTGCCGATATGACGATGCATGATGACGGGTCATGCGGCAAACGGGATGTGGAAACGGGATGTGGAAACGGCTTTTCGCAACGTTAGGCGTTTCGCAACGCCACATGAACGCTACATGCGTTTGGCGATGTTCACCGTCAGTTTCGCGGCGGTGTCCGCGTATTCGGAAATGTCGAACGTTTTGAAATCCTCGTAGTCGGTGTCCGCGTTGTCGCTCAGCGCGCGAATCACCAATGCGGGAACGTCGTTGCGGGCGGCGACATGCGCGACGGCGGCGCCTTCCATTTCCACCGCGTCCGCGCCGGTCTCACGGATCACCTGCTCGACCTTCTGCGGATCATCGACGAAATAGTTGCCGGTGGCGATGATGCCGACGATATGGTGAATGTTCAAGTCGTTCAGCGCCTGGTCGGCCAGTTCGAGCAGACGGTCGTCGCTATGGTATTCCTCGATGGGCCGGTCGGCGGTGCCGGGCTTGAACTGTCCCACCAATCGCATGTCGGTGTCGAGATAGCGCAGGGTGCCGCCGAGCACCACGTCGTTGATGTGCAGATTCGTGTTGAGATTGCCCGCGATGCCGGAGAAGATCACGGCGTCCGGCTGGTCAGCGTCGATCAGATGCTGCGTGGTGGCGGCGATGTTGACGGTGCCCATGCCGCCGACGGTCGCGGCGACGTTGACGGCGGTGCCCTTGTTGGTTTCGAGGGTGCCGCGCGTCACCTTGACGCCGGCTTCCTCGGTGACGGTGACGTTGCTCAGTGCCGTTGCGATATTGGCGACTTCCTCATCCATGGCGCCGATGATGGCGATTGCGGTCATTGCACTCTCCCTGTCTTACGTGCTGTCTTGAGTGTTGTTTTACGCGATTGCGATTCGCGTTTCCCGAATTTTCTGCAATCGCGCGGATAGTGAATCGAATCGGTCACTTCCAGCGGCGCGCGGCCACCGCATGGGCAAGCTCGCGTAGCAGCTGTTCCGTGGTGTTCCAGCTCAGACATTTGTCGGTGATGGACTTGCCGTAGACGAGCTGGTCGAGCGGCGCGGCCTTCTGGTTGCCGCCTTCGATGAAGCTTTCCATCATGATGCCGGTGATGCCCTGCTCGCCTTTGGCGATACGGCCCGCGATGTCACGCACCACCTGCGCCTGACGATGCTCGTCCTTGCCGGAGTTGCCATGCGAGCAGTCGACGATCAGCCCATGTGCCGCAGCGGAATCGGCCGGCATTTCGGCGCGGATGGTGTCCATGGCCTTGGCCACCGAAGCGGCATCGTAATTCGGGCCGTGCGAGGAACCACGCAACACCACATGGCAGTCGGGATTGCCGAGCGTTTTGACCACGGCGGCGCGGCCGAGATGGTCGATGCCGAAAAACGTGTGCTGTTGTGCGGAAGCGAAGCAGGAATCGGCCGGAGCCTTGATGGAACCGTCCGTGGCGTTCTTGAAGCCGATCGGCATGGACAGGCCGGACGCCAACTGCCGGTGCACCTGGCTTTCCGTATTGCGCGCGCCGATCGCACCCCAGCTAATCGCGTCGGAAATATACTGCGGACTGGTCGGCTCCAAAAACTCCGTGGCCGCCGCCAAACCCTCGTCAAGCACGCCAAGCAGCGTGCGGCGGGCCAACAGCAAGCCCTTCCTGATATTGCAGCTGCCGTCGATATCCGGATCGTTGATCAGACCCTTCCAACCGACCGTGGTGCGCGGCTTCTCGAAATACACGCGCATGACGATCAGCAGCTCGCCATCCAACTCGCTTTTCAACGCGGACAGGCGACGCGCGTAATCAAGCGCGGCCTTCGGATCGTGAACGGAACACGGACCGACAACCACCAGCAGGCGATCGTCCTGACCGTACAGGCAGGCACGAATCTCATCACGCGAATAGGCGACGATCTCCTGCGCCTGCTCGCTCAACGGCAGGTCGCCCAGCACCTGCGCCGGCGTGGGCAACACTTCGAATTCCAGCACGCGGCGGTTCACGATGCGGCTGATGCCCACCTGGTCCTCCCAGCGCGGCACGTCGGTCTCCACCAGCGGATTCTTGCCCTCATCCATGGCCTGCCTAATGGCACGTAAATCCTCAGGCGTGTTCAGCTGCTGCTGCATGATCTCGCTCTCCTTGTCGTTTCCTTTCCCAAGGATAGCAACGATGGTGCAGAAACATCAGCCAAGCTTGCGACGCGCGTCGACCGCGTCGGCAAGCGTGTGCAGCAGCTGCTCGGTACGATCCCACGGCACGCATGCGTCGGTGATCGACTTGCCGTATTCCAGCTGGTCGAGCGGCGCGGGCTTCTGATTGCCCGCCTTGAGGAAGCTTTCCATCATGATGCCGAGAATGCCCTGTTCGCCGGCCGCGACGCGTGCGGCGATTTCTTCGACCACTTCGGCCTCGCGCACCTCGTTCTTGCCGCAGTTGCCGTGCGCGGCATCGATGATCAGACCATGCTCGCTTGGTCCGGAAGCCTTGGAAGCCTTGAGATCCGCCAACGCTTGGGCCACGGAAGCGGCATCGTAGTTCGGACCATGCGAGGAACCACGCAGCACCAGATGGCAGTCGGGATTGCCCTTGGTCTCCGCGGAAATCACACGACCATCCAGATTGATGGAGAGGAAATGATGCTCGAAAGCGGCCGCGAAACACGAATCGGCCGCCGGCTTGATGGAACCATCCGTAGCGTTCTTGAAACCGATCGGCATGGACATGCCGGACGCCAGCTCGCGGTGCACCTGGCTTTCCGTATTACGCGCGCCGATAGCGCCCCAGCTGATCAGATCGCAAATATACTGCGGGGTAATCGGATCAAGCCATTCCGTAGCGGCGGGCAAGCCGAGCCCCAGCACCTTGCGAGCCATGAACATGCCCTTGCGAATATTGAACTGGCCGTCAAGATCAGGATCGTTGATCAGACCCTTCCAACCGATCGTGGTGCGCGGCTTCTCGAAATACACGCGCATGACGATGACCAGACGATCATCAAGCTCCTTCTTGACGGCGGCAAGCCTCTCCGCATACTCGTGCGCAGCCTTCGGATCATGAATCGAACACGGGCCGACGATGGCCAGCAGACGATCGTCACGGCCATGCAGCACGTCACGAATCTCCTGACGGGACTTCAACACCAGATCGCTCATCTCGTTCGTGAGCGGAAGTTCCTTAAGAAAATATCGGGGAGCGGGAATCGGGTCAAGCTGACGAATATTGACATCCACGGTCTCCGGAAACACGGCGCGCTCATCCAACAGCTGTGCATCCTTCGAACTATCCGGACCGCGAAGACCTGCCATCGCTTCTGTTCCTCCCCTGCATCATTATGCTTGCGTAGCGCGATAGCGCCACCGTCGTTACCTTAACGGATGGGGACGGAATATGGGGATGGGCGACTGCATGGTGGAATGGGTGGGGGGCGACGTGGGACGAAGAAAGCGATATAGGAAAGACCCAACGCGGACGGAGAGTCCGGGTTGGGTCTTTTTTTGGGGGAAACGTGCGTCATGGGGCCTGCCGGGCTGAGGCGATGAGGCCTGCAGCCTCGAAAACGCCTGTCGGCGTTTT
>OIBF01000182.1_pt1 | contig 24223 bp, 13 predicted proteins | sample 1580921 | NCBI WGS metagenome assembly OIBF01 (sample SAMEA3882506, study PRJEB24775) | human gut metagenome | biome: human-associated habitat; feature: intestine environment; material: feces | place: Netherlands | collected 2009/2010
TGCAAAGATACAAAGAATATTTGAAATACACAAATATTTAATACCTATTATCACATTATTTAAAGGATATTTGCGATAAATCAAGTAATGGTTCAGCCATTTTGACAGAAGCTTTTCTGCGAATAGGGAAAAAGGAAGGAAAAAACAGACAAAATGTCAGAAAAACGCCCAAAAACACGCAATGGGCACGCTATTCGCATCCCCCGATTGTGATGCCGGAAGCCAGCAAGGCTGAAGCATCATCCAAGGCTGAAAGTCCGGAAGAACTGAAGCCAGACAACAAGAAGTAGAACAAATAACATTTAGAAAGGAGATCAAGATATGACATTCGACAAATTTACAATCAAGGCGCAGGAAGCGGTGCAGGCCGCTGTGAACATAGCGCAGAGAAATGGTCAGCAGACCATCGAACCGGTGCATCTTCTCAGTGGTATCATCGAGAAAGCACCTGATGTAACCAACTACATCTTCCAGAAGCTGGGCATGAACGGCAACCAGATTGCCATGCTCCTGCAGCAGGAGATGCAGCACCTGCCTCGGGTGCAGGGTGCCGGTCAGCCATACCTCTCGGGCGATACCAACCAGATATTGCTCAATGCCGAGGACATCGCCAAGAAGATGGGAGATGAATTCGTCAGCGTGGAGCCTATCCTCCTCGCTATCCTCAAAGGCAACTCTACCGCTGCCCGAATCCTCAAGGATGCGGGTGCCAACGAGAAGGACCTCACTGCAGCCATCCAGGCTTTGCGGCAGGGACAGAACGTAAAGAGCCAGAGTGCCGACGAGAACTATCAGAGTCTTGAAAAATATGCCAAGAACCTGGTAGAACAGGCTCGCAGCGGCAAGCTCGACCCAGTAATCGGCCGTGATGAAGAGATTCGCCGTGTGCTCCAGATTCTCTCTCGCCGAACCAAGAACAACCCTATCCTTATCGGTGAGCCTGGTACAGGTAAAACCGCTATCGTCGAGGGACTTGCAGAGCGTATCGTCCGTGGCGACGTACCTGAGAATCTGAAGAACAAGCAGCTCTATTCGCTTGATATGGGTGCACTGGTTGCCGGTGCCAAATACAAGGGTGAGTTCGAGGAGCGTTTGAAGAGCGTCATCAAGGAGGTAACCAATGCCAACGGTCAGATTATCCTCTTCATCGATGAGATTCATACCCTGGTAGGTGCTGGCGGTGGCGAAGGTGCCATGGATGCAGCCAACATTCTGAAGCCAGCCTTGGCTCGTGGTGAATTGAGAGCCATCGGTGCTACTACCCTCAACGAGTATCAGAAGTACTTCGAGAAGGATAAGGCACTGGAGCGTCGATTCCAGACTGTGATGGTGAATGAGCCAGACGAGGTAGATGCCATCAGCATTCTTCGTGGTATCAAGGAGCGTTACGAGAACCACCACAAGGTTCGTATTCAGGATGACGCCTGCATAGCAGCTGTCAAGTTATCTGAGAGATATATTTCTGATAGATTCCTCCCGGATAAGGCCATCGACCTGATGGATGAAGCCGCAGCCAAACTTCGTATGGAGCGTGACTCCGTGCCAGAGGAACTGGATGAAATCACCCGTCACTTGAAGCAGTTGGAAATTGAACGTGAAGCAATTAAGCGCGAGAACGACCAGCCTAAGATTCAGCAGCTCGACAAGGAGATTGCAGAGTTGAAGGATAAGGAGCACGACTTCCGCGCAAAGTGGGAAGGCGAAAAGGCTCTTGTTAACAAAATTCAGCAAGACAAGCAGGAGATGGAGAACCTCAAGTTCGAAGCTGAGCGCATGGAGCGTGAAGGCAATTACGAGCGTGTAGCCGAGATTCGCTACTCTAAGCTGGTAGCTCTTGAAGAGGACATCAAGAAGATTCAGGAGCAGCTGAAGAGCACCCAGGGCGGTGAGGCAATGATCCGTGAAGAGGTGACAGCCGATGATATTGCAGAGGTAGTAAGCCGCTGGACCGGAATACCAGTAAGCCGAATGATGCAGAGCGAACGTGAGAAACTGCTCCATTTGGAGGAGGAACTCCACAAGAGAGTCATCGGTCAGGACGAGGCAATCACTGCCGTAAGTGATGCCGTTCGCCGCAGCCGTGCCGGTTTGCAAGACCCAAAGCGTCCTATCGCCAGCTTCATCTTCCTCGGTACCACCGGTGTAGGTAAGACCGAGCTTGCCAAGGCTTTAGCAGAATATCTCTTCAACGACGAGTCGATGATGACGAGAATAGATATGAGTGAGTATCAGGAAAAGTTCAGTGTCACCCGTTTGATTGGAGCGCCTCCGGGGTATGTAGGATACGATGAGGGTGGCCAGTTGACCGAGGCTGTTCGCCGCAAGCCATACAGTGTGGTTCTCTTCGATGAGATTGAGAAGGCTCATCCAGATGTCTTCAACACCCTGCTTCAGGTATTGGACGATGGCCGATTGACCGACAACAAGGGTCGTGTAGTCAACTTCAAGAACACCATCATCATCATGACTTCCAATGCGAGCCGTGAGATGTTGAAGAAGACCTTCCGTCCTGAGTTCCTGAACCGTATCGACGACATCATCACCTTCCAGCCATTGACCAAGGATCAGATTGCCAAGGTAGTAGAGTTGCAGATGAACAGAGCCAAGAAGATGTTGGAGCCTCAGGGCTTCGATCTCCGCTGGACTCCAGCCGCCATCGGTTATCTTGCCGAGGTAGGTTACGACCCAGAGTTTGGTGCCCGCCCAGTAAAGCGTGCCATCCAGGATTACGTTCTGAATGATTTGAGCAAGAAGATTCTTGCCGAGGAAGTAAGTCGCGAGAAGCCAATTACCATCGACTACTCAGAGGCAAACGGCATCGAGTTCAAGAATCTCTAAAAGATAGGTTTTTATCATTTCCTATTATATGAGAAAGGTTCCTTCGGGGAGTAACATCCCCGTCGGGACCTTTTTTTATGCATGCATTCCCCAACTTTTTGGGGAATATTTCCACAGAGTTTCCTCACATTCCACACCATTCATTTTTGGCACAAAACGCATAAACACTTGATTATCAGCACAAAGCCATTTTTCTCATTTTTTTGGCACGCAGATTGTGACTATGATGATCGGGTTCGATAATGAATCCACAAACAAATAAGTAACATCAATTAGTAACAATTTAAAAAAGATAAGATTATGAAGAAGTTTATGTTTGCAGCTATCGCAGCTTTGGTTATGGTTTCAGTAAGCAACGTTTTTGCATCAAGCAAAATGGTTAGTAACGCTCAGGTTGCTCCTGTTGATACAGTAGCTCCAAATGCACCTTCCGATTCATTGGCAGTAGATGCTCCAGTTCAGCCACAGGCTGCAGCAGAGGATTCTACCCAGCAAGAGAATGCAACAGAGGAGACTCCAGCAACAACAGAGGATTCTACCCAGCAGGAAACTACTGAGCAGAAGGAGACTACAGAACAGCAGCCAGCAGAGCAGACTGCTACAGAGCAGCAGACGATTGCTGAATAATAAAATAGGAAAAGACAATTCATTTTGCAGGCGTTATACAAGAAAGAATAGATTAGGTTAGTTTTTTAAAAGGTAATAAGACTTATTCAGGTTTCCATAGAATTTACATGATTTTCAAATATAAGATAGAATTTTAGGTTCGGTTTAGTGAAAAGTGAAGTCTGTTGGCAGTGATGCCAGCAGACTTCTTGCGTTTTACGACAGTTTTTATTTCATGAGATTTTATATTGGTAAGGAAAGGTTGTCTATCGAAACCAACAAGAGTTTTCTTTAAAAAGTTGAGAAACTATCCATAAAAGACAAAAAAGTATAAATAGTGAATCATATAAATGGTCAAGTGAAATATTATCATTATCTTTGTAACTAAAATAATAGGTAACAAAACTATGACGCCAGAAGAAAAAGCAAGAGTCAAAATAGACCAATGGTTTGCTGATGCAGGATGGAAGGTTGTCAATCGGGATGAATACGAGCCTACCATCTCAGCCGTAGCTATTCGTGAGGGATTGCTTAAAGGCAATCTTGAAGCAGATTATTTCCTGTTTATCAATGGGAAAGCTGTCGGTGTGCTCGAAGCTAAACGAGAAGAAATTAATATTTCTTCCAATATTGTGAGTGAACAGGCTATCACATATGCAAAGAGTGTACCTGACTGTTATCAAGCCTGGCAAAAACCTTTGCCTTTCCTTTTTAAATCAAATGGCAAGGAAATAGAGTTTTTTGATTATAGACATCGTGAAACTTCAGAATGGGAAACTATCAGCCGCATTCTTACTCCTAAGGAAATAGTAAAGATGTTAGGTATAGACGACCCTTTTGCCGGACTTCCTACATTGAATAAGAAAGGTCTGCGAGAATGCCAATATGAGGCAGTCACGGAATTGGAGAAGAGCTTCCGTATAGGGCAAAATCGTGCATTGATGGTTCTAGCTACTGGTGCCGGCAAAACATATACGGCATGTCTCACGGCCTATCGCATGCTTAGCTATACTCCTATGCGTCGTGTTCTGTTTCTTGTTGACCGCAATAACCTCGGAAAACAGGCAGAAACAGAGTTTGGCACATTCCGCCTTACGGAAACTGGTGATGCCTTCAATACTATCTATGCAGTCAACAGGTTGAAGTCGGCTGAAGTACCAACAGACAGCAATGTGGTTATCTGTACCATACAAAGATTATTCTCACTCTTAAAAGGAGAAGAGATTACGGATACAGATGATGACGATGAAGATACATCTGATGGTGAAGTAACATTACCAGACAACCCAAACTTACCACACGATTTCTTCGACCTTATTGTTATAGATGAGTGTCATCGTTCTATTTATGGCAACTGGCGCAAGGTGCTAGAATACTTTGATACAGCTCGTCTTATAGGTCTTACTGCGACACCAATTGCTGAAACGATGGCATTCTTCAACAACAACCGTGTTGTAAACTATACACTTGAGCAGTCAATCATAGATGGTGTCAACGTCGATAGCCGTATCTACCGAATCAGAACAAAGGTAACTGAAGAAGGTGGAGCTATCATGCAAGGCCAGAGAACCAAAGTTGAGACTCGATACACTGGTGAAGTTAAAACCGTAAGTACAAAGGAAACGAAGACTTATACGAAAGAAGAGTTAAATCGAAGCATCATCAACCCTGCCCAGATAAAACTTATTCTTTCCACTTATCGTGATGCTGTCTATACAGAAATGTTCAATGACCCTCAAAGAGAGCCTAATATGGACTATCTGCCAAAGACCCTCATCTTTGCGCTCAACGAGAACCATGCAACAAATATCGTTCAAATTGCTAAAGAAGTTTTTGGACGCACGGATGACCGCTTTGTTCAGAAAATAACCTATTCAGCAGGAGATAGCAATGAACTGATACGCCAGTTTCGTAACGACAAGGACTTTCGCATTGCCGTAACCTGTACTCTTGTGGCAACAGGAACAGATGTAAAGCCTCTGGAAGTCGTGATGTTTATGCGTGATGTGGCTTCAGCTCCCCTCTATACACAGATGAAAGGTCGTGGAGTCCGGACAATAGGTGATGAACAGCTGCGCAACGTGACACCTAATGCTATCAGCAAAGACTGCTTCTTCCTAGTTGATGCAGTAGGAGTAACCGAACATGAGCATATCATACCAGGTCAGTATGAAGGTCCAGAGACAGAGACCATCACCTTAAAAGAACTATTGGAACGTATCGCTCATGGAAATCTGCCAGACAATTACCTCAAGCGACTTGCTGCCACATTATCCAGACTTTACAATAAGGCAGATAATGCACAGCGACAGGAATTTGTCCGCATCGCTCATGATGACATGCTGGAAATTGCTCAACGCATCTATGATGCTCTCGATTCTGAGCACCAGCCACAATTGCCACCATACGTAGATATCAATGAACCTAACAATGAACGTAAGGGTTTGGTATCTCCGATAGCTAATCATGCCAATGTCCGTAAGTACATTCTGATTCTTGCAGCAGGTTTTGTCAACACGCTGATGCCAGGAGAAGATACGCTCATATCCAAAGGTTTCTCTATAGAAGAGGCTCAAAGTACCACAGATGCATTTGAGCAATATTGCTGCGAACACTGTGATGACATAGAAGCTTTACGTATTCTATATAATAACGAGGGCGAACCTATCACTTATTCCATGTTGAAGGACTTGGAAAACAAGTTGAAGATGGAGAACAACCGCTTTGCACAAAAGCTCTTATGGAATTCATACGCCATCGTATATGGTGATAAAGTACGCCGCACGACCAAAAAGGAAGAATCGGAGGCTCTTACCAACATCATCCAACTGGTACGCTTCGCTTACCATCAGACAGAAAAACTGGAAAGTGCCTATCCTACGGCTCGAAGTATGTTTAATCTTTGGTATGGTCGAAAACAGATGGATATAACAGCGAAGCAGAAAGATTTGATAGGCAAGATAGTGGAATACATCGCAGCCAATGGAGCCTGCAACGTGCGAGAGATAAGGAAGAACGATGTCACCCATGCAGCCCAATTGATTGCAGCTTTCGGAAACATGAAGAAAGCTGACGAGGCTTTGGATTCCGTATATAAATTTATAGTATTAAGAACAACTGCATAGTATATAGATATGGCTAAAAATATAACAACTGAGCAAACGCTCACAAAAAAGGTATGGAATCTTGCTACGACATTAGCAGGAGTCGGAGTAGGATTTACAGATTACATCACACAACTCACCTATCTTCTTTTCTTAAAGATGGATGACGAGAATATGGAACTCTTTGGAGAGGATTCATCCATACCTGTTGGGTATAGATGGAAAGACTTGACAGGCTTGGATGGCTATGATCTCGTAAAGCAATATGAGAGTACACTCAAACTATTAAGTCAACAAGATGACCTCATTGGCACCATCTATACCAAAGCACAAAACAAGATTGACAAACCTGTCTATCTTAAGAAGGTAATCACTATGATAGATGAAGAGCAATGGCTCATCATGGATGGTGATGTAAAAGGTGCTATATATGAAAGCATCTTGGAGAAAAATGGTCAAGATAAAAAAAGTGGTGCTGGTCAGTACTTTACCCCACGTCCACTGATTAAAGCTATGGTTGACTGCTTGCAACCCCAAATTGGTGAGACTGTATGCGACCCCGCCTGTGGTACTGGTGGCTTCTTGCTTGCTGCCTACGATTACATGAAGGAACAAAGCCAGAATCGTGATAAATTGGACTTTTTGAACAACAAAGCGTTACATGGCAATGACATCACCCCACTTGTGGTTACACTTGCCTCCATGAACCTTTATCTTCATGGTATAGGCACAGACCACAGCCCTATCGTATGCGAGGACTCTTTGGAGAAAGAACCTTCCACCTTAGTGGATGTCATCCTTGCCAATCCTCCGTTTGGAACACGCCCTGCCGGTTCTGTTGAAATCAATCGTCCAGACTTCTATGTTGAAACCAAGAACAACCAGCTCAACTTCCTTCAGCATATGATGCTGATGCTCAAAACTGGCGGACGTGCAGCAGTAGTCCTGCCAGACAATGTACTTTTTGAAGGCAACGCAGGAGAGACCATCCGCAAGAAACTCTTGTCGGATTTCAATCTCCATACCATTCTCCGTTTACCTACAGGCATTTTCTATGCACAGGGAGTAAAGGCAAACGTACTATTCTTTACCAAGGGACAGCCAACTAAGAATATTTGGTTCTACGACTATCGCACTGGTGTAAAACACACCTTGGCTACGAACAAGTTAGAGCGTCACCACCTCGATGACTTTGTAACCTGCTATCATGCTGAGGACATCAATGCCCGCAAAGAGACATATGATGCAGACAAGAACCCATCTGGCAGATGGCGCAAGTATAGCATTGATGAAATCATGGCTCGTGACAAGACTAGTCTTGATATCACTTGGATAAAACAGGGTAATGATACTGAAGATTTACCATTGAGCAAATTGATGTCAAACATCAAGGAACAGAGCATGAATATCAGCAAGGCCGTAAGCGAGTTGGAGAAATTATTGAGTGGAATAAAGGAGGTATAAAATGGACAAAAGTTTGATAAACACTAACATCGAACAGCAGTTTACTGAAGTCGTAAATCTGATAGTTCAGCATCGAAGTAAAGCGTCTATGGCTGTCAATAAGGAGATGCTGCTCACAGCGTGGCATGTAGGTGCCTATGTTTCCAAGAAGTTAAAAAGTGAGGAATGGGGAAGCAAGGTTATTTCCCAACTATCTGAATATATCCGTTCTCAACATCCTGAGATAAAAGGATATAGTAGAAGAAACATATATAATATGGTGATGTTCTATGATGAATATTCTACGGAAACTTTCACTACGATAGTAAATAAGTATCTTGATGCTGAATTTGTGCAGCCAATGGCTGCACAAATTGAAGTAAAACAATTAGTATCGAAAAGTAAGGCAATACAATCAAAAAATGGTGCTGCTGCATTTGTGCAGCCAGTGGCTGCACAAATGCCTAAAATTTTGGAGTTGACAACGTTCACTAACCATATAGAAATACTATGTCGTTGTAAGCGTTATGAACAGCGGTTATTCTATATTCTTTATGCACATAAAGAAAAACTAGGAAAAAGAGAGATGCAGCGCTGTATTGACAATGATACTTTTTCCAATCTTCTCGGAAATAAAAGTAATATGTCGAAGGGATTATTAGAGCAATATCCTGATGCTCCTATTATGTTTAAAGACACTGTGTTTTTAGATTTTCTTGGGTTGCCAAAGAAATACAATGAAAGCAAATTGAAGAATGGATTAATAGAGCATATGAAGCAATTTATTCTCGAATTAGGTAAAGATTTCATCTTTATGGATCAAGAGTATCCGCTCACCGTTGGTGCATCTACCTATAAGGCAGACTTGCTGTTTTTTCATCGCGGTCTCCAGGCACTTGTTGCGGTGGAATTGAAGAAAACCAAATTCCATCCTCGAGATCTTGGTCAATTAGAGTTTTACCTTGAAGCTCTTGACCGTGATGTGAAACGTTCCAACGAGAACCCTTCTATTGGCATCATTTTATGTCCTGATGTGGACAAGGTTGTTGTTGAATATGCTATGAGTCGCAGCATGAGTCCTACGATGGTGGCGGAATATAAGCGTATCTTAATTCCGCAAGAAAAAATGCAACAACAATTAAGGGAATTCTGTCAGTTCTTCTCAAAAGAAGATAAATCTTAAAATTAATAGACGAATTAATAATGGACACAAAAGCATTAAGACAAAAGATACTCGACCTTGCTATTCACGGCAAGCTCGTTCCACAAGATCCCAACGATGAGCCTGCATCGGTGCTGCTCGAACGTATCCGTGCTGAAAAGGAAAGACTCATCAAAGAGGGAAAGATTAAGAAGGGAAAGAAGTCTGCAAAGACTTCTGATAAGCCGCATTATCCGTTTGAACTGCCGAAGGGGTGGGAGTGGACAACTTTAGGAGAAATTGGTTCTTGGCAATCAGGAGCAACACCAAGCCGTATGAATAAAGACTATTATGGGGGCAATATTCCTTGGCTGAAAACTGGTGATTTGAATGACGGAACAATAATATACATACCAGAATACATTACTCAAAGGGCTTTGGAAGAAACATCTGTACGACTAAACCCTAAAGGAAGTGTACTTATTGCTATGTATGGTGCGACCATTGGAAAAATAGGAATATTGTCATTCCCTGCAACAACAAATCAAGCTTGTTGTGCTTGTTATGAGTACAGTATAAACCAAATGTTCTTATTTTATTTCTTACTTGCCAATCGAGAGAATTTTATTGCAATGGGAGGCGGTGGGGCACAACCAAATATATCTAAAGAAAAAATAATTTCTACAAATATGCCATTACCGCCATTGAAAGAACAAGAAAGAATAGTGGCAGAAATTGAACGTTGGCTATCATTTGTGGATATAGTTGAAAAAGAAAAATCAGATTTACAGTCAACAATTTGCCTGGCTAAATCCAAAATCCTCGACCTCGCCATTCACGGCAAACTTGTACCGCAAGACCCGAATGACGAGCCAGCCAGCGAACTGCTCAAACGCATCAATCCAAAGGCTGAAATCATAACCGATAACGAGCATTATCAGAAGTTACCTGAGGGATGGTGCCTAACTATTTTAGGGAGTATTGGAACTTGGCAATCAGGTGCCACACCAAGCTGTTTGCGAAAAGACTATTATGGTGGTAATATTCCATGGTTAAAGACTGGAGATTTAAACGATGGCATTATTACCAACATACCAGAGTTTATTACAGAAAAGGCTTTAGAAGAAACTTCTGTAAAGTTAAATCCAACAGATAGCATATTGATTGCGATGTATGGTGCTACTATAGGTAAAATAGGCATACTCTCTTTTCCCGCAACAACAAATCAAGCATGTTGTGCCTGCCTTGATTATAAGATTGACAAAATGTATATATTTTATTTTCTATTAAGCAATAGAATAAATTTTGTATCTATGGGAGGAGGAGGCGCACAGCCAAATATATCAAAGGAAAAAATTGTAAACACAACATTTCCGCTTCCACCTTTAGCTGAACAAAAACGTATAGTTTCAAAAATCGAAGAGTTATTTCATCAACTTAATATGATAGAAGAGAGCTTATAGGCTCTCTTTTTTCGTTTATACCATATTACATTTAAATTAAGTATAATATGGTAACAAAATTCAAGGATTATCTTGTCAAGGAAAACTTGACAGAGAATACAGTTCGCTCTTATGAATGGACTGTGAAGTATTTTACGGAGCATTATTCAGCAGTGAATAAGAAGAACCTCTTGGCATATAAGGGGTATTTGGTAGAGAACTTCAAACCACAGACTGTCAATTTGCGTCTGCAAGCTATTAACAAGTATCTGGAGTTTATCAAGCAGGAAAAGCTAAAGATGAAGTTCGTCAAAGTTCAACAGAAGAACTTTTTGGAGAATGTAATCAGCGATGCTGATTATAAGTTCTTCAAACGTAAGCTAAAAGCCGACGGACATGATGAGTGGTATTTCGTTGTTTGGTTTATGGGTGCCACAGGTGCACGTGTTAGCGAGTTACGCCACATCAAGGTAGAGCATATAAAGGTAGGGTATCTTGACCTTTATAGTAAAGGTGGCAAGATACGCCGTCTGTACATTCCGAAGAATTTGCGTTTAGAAGCAACAAAGTGGCTTGACGAAAAAGGAATCCAATCTGGATATATTTTCCTAAATCATTTTGGAGAACGCATTACAACACGTGGCATCGCTCAGCGATTGAAGCATTTTGCGGAGAAATATGGAATGAACAAGAACGTGGTATATCCTCATTCTTTCCGTCATCGTTTTGCCAAGAATTTCCTTGAGCGCTTCAATGACATAGCCCTTCTTGCAGACCTTATGGGGCATGAACGACTTGAAACAACACGAATCTATCTACGCCGCACAGCAAGTGAGCAGCAGAAGATAGTGGACAAGATTGTAGTTTGGTAATTCTTGCAATTTCAAGTTAGCCATCGTAAGTTCTTTCATTTACGATGGCTAATAAAGTATATTATAATGCAGCTTCTATAGTATCCATTTGAGTAAATATAAACTCTATCTTCGAAACGATACGTTTCTGTTCCGCAAGAGGCGGAAGAGGAAATATTGTATCTGCAACTTTATCTGAATTAAGATTTGTTACGACACCACCACTTGCAACATTTGTAAATTGCTCGTAAGCAAATGAAGAAGAAAGGAGATAGTACAAGAAGTCTGAAGTATATGCTTCACCAATTGGGGATATAACTAACCAGCCATCATGAATACAACCATCCACATTCAATATGTATGGTCGCCCAAAGCTCATTGAATTTGTAAGCAAAAAATCTCCTTTATGAACCATTCTGGATTTCTTGACTCCTTCTGGACGTATTTTCTCTTTTACAGAATTTATATATTTTTCTTCTTTTGTGGTGTCACCTATTTTTATCCAATTAATACCATTTGCATCATTGGTCAAATAGTCTTTTATAGGTCGCGGTGAACCTCCTCTTGCTATTTTACTTATAGTCCCAAGTTTACACAATTCCCAGGTATTTGGTATTTCAAAGCGTTTGTTCTTCTGATAATGCTCGTTATCGGTTATGATTTCAGCCTTCGGATTGATGCGTTTCAAGAGTTCGCTAGCAGGCTCGTCATTCGGGTCTTGCGGTACAAGTTTGCCGTGAATGGCGAGGTCGAGAATTTTGGATTTGGCTTGCTTTAAAGCTATACTGATATTTTCTTTCCCCTTCTCGATAGTATCAATCAACGAAAGCCAATTTTCTATTTGGCAAACAATTCGTTCTTGTTCACTAAGTGGCGGTAACGGCAATTCCCATTTTTCTATTTGCTTCAATGTTATACGAGTAATACCAACCCCTTTCATAGAACCTCTAACAGAATCATAACATAAAGGGCTTTGAAGGTAATATAAAAGATACTTGTTGGATATGTATTTATTGGGTTTTATTAGTGCAACACTTGACAATAAACTGAACTGCTCGTCAAGATTATTGAGTGTAACAACACCTGTTGTTGCACCATCTTTTATATACAAGATATCCCCCTTTTCTGGATTGCATCGTGCATAAATTTCATTATGAATATTTTTACTAACATAAGATATATTGTTAAGCTCAATTCCATGTGCTTTAATATTTTTAGCTGTTATGTATTTGAAATCTCCTTTAGGTGTGTTAATTGGAGAATTGTGTGTACCATCAGTGATTTTGTTTGTGACATCTGTAATGTAGCACCACACCCACCCCTTCGGCAGCTCATACGGATAATGCGGCTTATCAGAAGTTAAATATATTGCATAAAGCTGCTGCTAGATTCTAAAAACAGAAACAAAGCATAGACACAGATAAGTTTATCATCCCTCCTTAATTATCCACTCACTGACAGTACGCTGGGTGCTATCATAAATCACACCAAGAAGCTTCTCCATACTGATCTTCACCTCCTGGTTAGGATACCCCAGCCTATAACTTTTGGTGAACGGCTTATACTGCTTGATGGTGAGATAACCACTCTGATAAAGCAGAGGCAGGGCTGAAGTCATCTGCTCGGGCGACACATCGAAATCATCCACACTAACGCTCTTCTGCTCGATATCAGTCACGTTGACATGATATTTCTGCAAACCCTTGATAAGATAGCTTGGCGTACCGGAACCAAACCAGTAGGCATCAATCTTCTGACCAGACAATGCTCTTATAAGACTGAACGGATTAAACACATCCTCCGAATACTCACTGAAATGGTAGCCATCATAATATTGACACTGCAAAGATACGGCATTTTTCCGACTCACTCTGAACTTTCGCGAAGATACGCAAAAAACAAAGAAATAGCATCTATCCGATTACGCGCACATAAAAGTTTTTTCCACAAAAAAGTATCATAGTCTCATTTTTCGCTGGAAAATCCATATTATATTACTGATATATTGATATTTACAATCAATGAGACTTCTCGGAAAAAGCAGAAAAAAGTATCATGGAAGTATCATAAAATACTATAGAAGTATCATAAAAGATTGCACGACACACGAGAAAAAACAGTTTAAACAGCGCAAAAAGATAGTTTAAACAGCGCAAAGACCCTAAAGAATATTGCCCAAAAACAAGTCCTATATTTGGGCATTCGTTGCCCACGCTATGGGCAATAGTTGCCCAGCACACGGGCTACCAATGCCCACGTGGTGGGCTGCGGATGCCCGTGTGACGGGCACAAGCAGACCAACCGGAGGGCATAGAGAGACCAACTGATGAACTAAAAAATAGACGCATTACCGTAACTTATCCTGATTACATTGACGAATGAGACTTCCATGATACATCAATGAGACTTCTCGGCTCAAAAACCGAGAAGTCTCATTTTTATTATTATCTTACATATCAAGTATTTAAATCACATTTTCCAAGCAAAAAATGAGACTTTGATACTTTTTTCAAGAAAAAAAACTTTTTCACGTAGAAAATCGATACCTATAAAATTTTCACGTAGGCAACCGAAGCCTAAAACATGAAGATTATTCGATGATGATACCGCCATTAGGCTGAATCACAACCTTTGCCTTACCATCCTTGCCAACCTTCAAAGCCTTCTTGACAGAAGTGAAGAACTTCTCGCCCTTCTTCTTTGGCTGGTCGGTGATATAAGTAACGGTCTTACCCGCAAACATCGGCAAATCCAGGGTCAGGGCAAGAGGCTTGTCTGTAGCATTCAGTCCGCCTACGAACCATCTGCCGGCAGTAAGCGCTGCACCAGAACCATTCTCTACACTCGACTTGCGAGCCACTACCGCATACTTGGTTGGATAACCGGCAATAAACTTGGTATCCTCCCATGCAGTTGGTACATTCTTGAGCCAATCCAACTCCCACTGTGGTACATCCTGCAAATTGTTAGGATAGAGACAGATGCAGTTTACGCTGCTCTGGTTGGTGATGGCAGTAGCCATCTCGAACACATCGCTGGTATAACGCTGGTGACGGCTCTTGTTGTCCTTGGAGAAATACTTGTTCATCATCACACCACCCCAGTCGAAGCTGGCTACGGCATTTCTTGAGAACGGATGCATCGTCATCTCGAAGGCCTCTTTCTTGGCATGATAATCCGTGAAATATACATTCTCTGAAGCCAGGGCTGCCTCACTCGAAACATAGTTAGGATACATACGCTCCCAGCCACGAGGCATGGTGCAACCATGGAAGATTACCTCCAAGCCATAATCGTTGGCATCGCTGAGGATATCCTCATAGAGCTTCATCGTCTCCTGCTTGTCGCCACCGAAGAAATCCACCTTGATGCCTGCCACGCCAATCTTCTTCATCCAAGCCATCTCCTTCTTGCGGGCGATGGAATTGTTCATAATCTGGCGAGGAGTCTGAGGAGCATCATTCTCGAAACCGTTGGAATTGTACCAGAGCATCAGGCTTACCTTCTTGCTCTTGGCATACTTGCTCAACTCTTCGATGCGCTTTCTGCCAATCTGCTTGTCCCACCAGCCATCCACCAAGATGGCTTCATAACCCTGGGCAGCAGCAACATCCACCATCTTCACCTGGTCGTCATAGTTAACGGAATTGTCCTGCCAGATGAGCCAGCTCCAGGTATAGCGCGATGGCTTGTAAGTCTGACTTGCCTCGTACAATGGCTTCACCACATCGTAAGGGATGGTGGTCTCTACGACAGGAGCCAGCGAAGAACCTACGGTGATGGTACGCCAAGGAGTCTCGCCCGGCAATGGGATACCGGCATATTCGGAACCGATGCCATTGTTCTCGCCCTTCTGAGGGAAGGCGATGGTATAGCCCTTGCCCGGCTCGTAATCAGAAAGACGGCAGCCTGGATAAGCGCTCGACACACCGGTTTCGCTGACCAATACCCATCCGTCGCTGCCCACCTTGAAGAGACATGGGAAGGTATAGCCCACACCAAACTTCGACTTCACATTCATCGGAGCATCCGGAGTGTATTCCTCCTCGTAAGATGGCTTGGTGCGCTCCCAACCGGTCATCGGAGTAATCTGAGGACAGAGGAAGGTAGTGGTCTTCTCCGGGAAATTGAATCCGCTCACCTCATTATATATAATCACCGACTTAGGATTATCCTTCTTAGGACGGATCATCTCATACTTGTAGGCAATGTCGTTGTTGCTTACATGAAGATGAAGGGTCATGGAATCATTCTTACTGTTGAGGAAACCGATGGTAGCATCCACCACATCCTTCTGGATATCACTCTTCTTGATGCGGGTCATCTTGTAGGCAAGCGGCTTCACTTCCCCACCCTTCAGGATGCCCATGGTGAGATCCTTTGAGAAATCACCATAATTGGCAACCAGACCGAGCGCCGAAGTTCCCAGCATCTGCTTGCCATTGTAATCTACCGTGTAGGAAGCCTTGCCTCCCTCACAAGCAACATTCACTACCAATTTACCGTCTGGCGACTTCACTGTATAATTGTTAGCCTGCATACCCAAAGCTGCAAGCAACAAAATACCAGCGATACTCATTTTTTGCTTCATATTATTTTCTTCTTAGGTTTGATTTATTTTAATGTCTGCAAAGATAAGCAAAATCTTGAAGAAAGAGGAGAAATAATCATTTAAAAATAGATATTTTCCGCTAATTTAAAGGGATTTAATGCCAAAAAGCCCCGACATCACGTCGAGGCTTTTGAGTTTTTGAATGTTTCAGCAGTTTGTGTTTTTATGTAGTTATGATTTGTATCTTTGAAAATCAGTTTTCTTTTCTGGTTGCAAAAGTACGCAAAAAACTGAAATGAATCAAAATTCAACGCATCTTTTTGCCGAAAAAAGACGTAAACGTTTTCAGATTTCAGCGCCTGAGTTTTCAGGTTTCAGCATTCAGACATGCCGATTCCTGCGTTCGAAAATACCGATTTCCGCCCCGTAGCCTTGCAGCCGCTTTCATAAAAAAAACATAATTTTCACCTTATATATATAATAAGAGCATTTTTTTTATTATCTTTGCACCTATAATAATACGTACGTAAAGAATGAAAGAATTTGTAATATCAGAAGTCAAGGCGGAAACCGCTGTGCTGGTGGGTCTTATTACCAAGACACAGGACGAAGCCAAGACCAAGGAATATCTCGACGAGTTGGAATTTCTTGCAGATACCGCAGGCGCCGTCACCGTGAAGCGATTCACGCAGAAGGTGGTGTCGCCAAACCAGACCACCTATGTGGGAAAGGGTAAGCTGGAGGAAATCAAGCAATACATCAAGGACGAGGAAGAAGAAGACAGAGAAGTAGGTATGGTGATCTTCGACGATGAACTCTCTGCCAAGCAAATCCGAAATATCGAGCAGGAATTGCAGGTGAAGATTCTCGACCGTACTTCGCTCATCCTCGACATCTTCGCCATGCGTGCCCAGACTGCAGCTGCAAAGACGCAGGTAGAGCTGGCACAATACCGCTACATGCTGCCAAGACTGCAGCGACTCTGGACTCACCTGGAGCGCCAGGGCGGTGGTTCAGGTTCCGGTGGCGGAAAGGGATCGGTAGGTCTGCGCGGACCGGGTGAGACCCAGCTCGAGATGGACCGCCGTATCATCCTCGGCAGAATGAGCCTGCTCAAGGAGCGACTCGCAGAAATAGACAAGCAGAAGACTACCCAGCGCAAGAACCGCGGAAGAATGATCCGAGTGGCTCTCGTGGGCTATACCAACGTGGGAAAATCCACCATCATGAACCTGCTCAGCAAGAGCGAGGTGTTTGCAGAGAACAAACTCTTTGCTACCCTCGATACCACAGTGAGAAAGGTAGTGGTAGATAACCTGCCATTCCTCCTTGCCGACACCGTAGGATTCATCCGCAAGCTGCCTACCGACCTGGTGGACTCCTTCAAGAGCACTCTGGATGAGACCCGTGAGGCAGACCTCCTGCTGCACGTGGTGGATATCTCCCACCCAGACTTCGAGGAGCAGATCCAGGTAGTGGAAAAGACCCTGGAGGAAATAGGATGCTCCGACAAGCCTTCGATGATCATCTTCAACAAGATAGACAACTACTCCTGGGTGGAGAAGGAGGAAGACGACCTCACTCCGATGGAGAAGGAGAACATCACGCTGGAAGATCTCAAGAAAACCTGGATGGCAAAACTCAACGACGACTGTCTCTTCATCTCGGCAAAGAACAAGGAGAACATCGACGAGTTCCGAGAGGTGCTATATAAAAAGGTAAGAGAACTGCACGTACAGAAGTATCCATACAACGACTTCCTGTACCAGGATTATGAATAATTCCCTAAAAACATATCAACAATGAATGACTACAGACCTCTGACCTCCGAGGAAATCGAGGTACTCAAGAGCAACGACTGCTGGGCAGAAGACTGGACTTCAATCAATGTTTCAGAAGACTTCAAGCCCAACTACATGCATCGCGTGATGCTCTATGGCGAGGTAAACATCGGTGCCTTCAACAAGAATGTGGAGGTGAGCCAAGGCTTCGTAAAGCATTCCGGCATCAACAATGCCACCCTGAGAAACGTAACCATCGGAGACGACTGTCTCATCGAGAACGTGGGCAACTTCATCAATAACTACACCATTGGTGATGACTGCTACATCTCCAACATCTCTACGATGGAGACCACCGAGGGCGCTACCTTCGGCGAGGGGAACCTGGTGAGCGTGCTCAACGAGGTGGGCGAAGGAAACGTGATTCTCTTCTCCGACCTCAACAGCCAGCTGGCCGCCTTCATGGTGAAGCATTTCTCCGACAAGGAACTGAAGGAGAACATCCGACAGCTCATCAAGACCGACATCGAAAACAAGGCGCCGGAAAGGGGACAGATTGGCAGCAACGTGAAGATTGTGAACACCAAGGAGATTACCAACTGCGTGATCAACGACCTCTGCGAGGTAAACGGTGCTTCACGACTCAGCGACTGTACACTGCTCGGTTCGGTTCACGGCAACGTATATATCGGCACGGGAGTCATTATTGAGAACTCCATCATCGCCGAGGGTTCCAGCGTTATCAACAGCGTGAAGATACAGGACTGCTTCGTGGGCGAAGCCTGCCAGCTGAGCAACGGTTTCACTGCCTCAGCCTCCGTATTCTTTGCCAACAGCTATATGAGCAACGGTGAGGCGTGCGCCGCCTTCTGTGGTCCATTCACAGCATCGCATCACAAGAGCAGTCTGCTTATCGGCGGTATGTTCTCATTCTATAACGCCGGTTCAGCCACCAACTTCAGCAACCATGCCTACAAGATGGGCCCTATGCACTGGGGCATCCTGGAGCGTGGTTCGAAGACAGCCAGCGGTGCCTACCTGCTGATGCCAGCCACCCTGGGTTCGTTCTCAGTATGCTTCGGCAAGCTGATGCACCACCCTAACACCCGCAACCTGCCATTCGCCTATCTGATAGCCGATGGCGACAAGATGTTCCTCATCCCAGGCAGAAACATCACCACCGTGGGTCTGTACCGCGACATCAAGAAGTGGCCGAAACGAGATCTCCGTGCTCTTGAAAACCGCAAGAGCATCGTGAACTTCGACTGGCTCTCTCCTTTCTCCGTAGGCGAAATTCTGAAGGGCAAGAAGATATTGGAGAACCTCCGCGAGGTAACGGGCGACAACGTATCGCAGTATCTCTATCACGAGTACATCATCCCTGCCACATCGCTCCACAAGGGCATCAAATACTACGACATCGCCCTGAGAATCTATATGGGTGCCGTGCTGAAGCGAGTACTGAAACGGGATCCAGCCATTACCCCTCCTTCTACCCAGACAGGCGTAGGCGACTGGGATGACCTCTCAGGACTCCTGCTGCCGGTAAGCGAGGAAGACCGCATCATCGCCGACCTGAAGGATGGCACCATAGAAACCATCCAGGAGCTCATCAGCCGCTTCGAGAAGATTGATGCCAACTATCGCGAATATCAGTGGGCATGGACCTACAAGATGATCTGCGACTACTACCACATCTCCGAGATTACCCTGGAGGATGCCAACCGCATCCACGAGGACTACATCAAGGCACGCCGTTCCTGGATTGCGGAAATCAAGAAGGATGCCGAGAAGGAGTATGCCATGGGCGATGTGGAGGAAGAGGTTTACAGAAACTTCGTCAACAGTCTGGACCAGGAAGTGGATTACGAGAATTAATTCATAATGAAGAATTAACAATTTATAATTAGAAATGAAGATTAAGCATGTTTTGCTGGCAGCTGTCCTGATGGGCAGCATCAGCGCCACAGCTAAGGATTATCATTACACCACCGTACCAGGTGATGCCATGAAAACCCGCATCTACACCCTCGACAACGGTCTGACGGTGTACATGTCAGTTAACAAGGAAAAACCTCGTCTGCAGGCTAATATCGCCGTCAAGACAGGTTCCAGAAACGACCCTGCCGAGACAACCGGTCTTGCCCACTATCTGGAGCACCTGATGTTCAAGGGAACCCAGAAGTTCGGCACCATCGACCACGCCAAGGAGAAGCCTTATCTCGACGAAATCACACGCCGATATGAGAGCTACCGCAAGCTGACCGACCCTGCACAGCGCAAGCAGGCTTACCACGAAATCGATTCGGTTTCGCAGCTGGCTGCCAAATACAACATCCCGAACGAGTACGACAAGCTGATGGCGAGCATCGGAAGCCAGGGCACCAACGCCTATACTTCCAACGACGTGACCTGCTATGTGGAGAACATCCCGAACAACGAGATTGAGAACTGGGCAAAGGTACAGAGCGACCGATTCCAAAACATGGTGATCCGCGGTTTCCATACCGAGCTGGAGGCTGTATACGAGGAGAAGAACATTTCTATGGCTAGCGACAACGACAAGGAGTTTGCTGCCCTCTGGAAGCTTCTCACCCCTACCCATCCTTACGGTACCCAGACCACCATCGGTGAGCAGGAACATCTCAAGAACCCTAGCATCATCAACATCCAGAACTACTTCCACCGCTACTATGTACCTAACAATGTGGCTATCTGTCTGGCAGGTGATTTCGACCCAGACCAGACCATTGCCATCATCGACAAATACTTCGGTTCATGGAAGAAGAGCGACAACCTCACCCGTCCTGAGTTCAGCCTGCAGCCGGATATTACTACCGTCAAGGATACTGCCGTAGTGGGCAAGGAGGCTGAGAACGTGATGCTCGCCTGGAAATTCAAGGGAGCCAACGACAAGGAGAGCGATATCCTCGATGTCATCGAAGACATGCTTTCTAACGGTAAGGCTGGACTGATGGAGGTTGACCTGGAGCAGCAGATGAAGCTGGCTTCTGCCGGAGCCTTCGTCTACGGTCTGCACGACTATTCTGCCTTCATCCTTGCCGGTAATCCTAACAAGGGTCAGAAGCTGGAAGAGGTACGCAGCCTCATGCTCCAGGAGATGGCGAAGCTGCGCCGTGGAGAATTCGACAACGACCTCCTGCCTTCTGTCATCGCCAACAAGAAGCTGAACTTCTACAGAGGTCTCGACAGCAACGATAACCGTGCCAGCATCATGGTAGACGCCTTCATCAACGACGAGAAATGGGAAGACGTAGCCGGCAAGCTGGAGCGTCAGAGCAAGCTGACCAAGCAGGACATCGTGGATTTCGCCAACAAATACCTGCGCGATGACAACTTCATCTGCGTCTACAAGCAAATGGGCGAGGATACTACCCTGAAGAAGATTGAGAAGCCTGCCATCACTCCTATTCCGGCAAACCGCGAGTATGAGAGTGCTTTCGTCAAGGAAATCAAGAACGCCCAGGTGCCTGAAATCCAGCCTCAGTTCCTCGATTTCAAGAAGGATCTTACCATAGGCAAGACCAGCAGGAAGCTGCCTCTCGTCTACAAGCAGAACACCCAGGACGACCTCTTCAACCTCGTATTCCGCTACGAGTTCGGCGATGAGGATGATATCCGCTACAGCTATGCAGCCCAGTATCTCGACTATATCGGAACCGACAAGAAGAGCGTTTCTGCCATCAAGCAGGCTTTCTACAAGCTGGCTTGCAACTTCAGCATCGCCCAGAGTTCCAAGACCCTGCAGATCAGCCTCAACGGTCTGAACGAGAACCTTCCTGCAGCTCTCTGGCTGACGGAGGAAATCCTGCACCATGCCAAGGCAGACAAGACCTCATGGAACCAGTTCATCGACCTCATCGAGAAGCAACAGCAGGATGCCAAGACCAACCAGATGTCAAACTTCAGCTATCTCTGGGACTACAGCACCTACGGTGCCTACAACCCAACCCGCAACGCCATCAAGACCGCCGACCTGCGCAAGATGGATCCTCAGGAGCTCGTCAATCTTCTGGGTGGACTGAACAACATCGAGCATACCGTGGCTTACTACGGTCCTTACAGCGAGAAGCAGCTCAACGCCCTGCTCGCCAAGGAGCACAAGACAGCCAAGAAGCTTACTGCCGTTCCTGAGGGCAAGGAGTACAAGATGGAAGAAATCAAGCAGAACGAGATTTATATCGCTCCTTACGATGCCAAGAACATCTATCTGCGTTCTTACCAGAACACCGGAAAGAAGAGCGATGTGAAGGACGGTGCCCTGATTTCTCTCTTCAATGAGTATTATGGTGGCGGCATGAATACCATCGTCTTCCAGGAGCTTCGTGAGACCCGCGGTCTGGCTTACAATGCCGGTGCTGCCTACTACACTCCAGTTCGCAAGGACGAGAAGGATTACTTCATGCGTCACATCATCACCCAGAATGACAAGATGATGGACTGCATCCACGTCTTCGATGAGATTACCGACAATCTCCCTCAAAACGAGGCTTCCTTCAATCTTGCCAAGCAGAACCTGATGAAGTCTATCCAGAGCCGTCGCGTTACCAAGGCTGGCGTCATCAACGCATACTTCAATGCCAAGCTGATGGGCATCGACTATGATGTAACCAAGCTCTATTACGAGCAGCTCCCTTCACTCACCCTGCAGGACATCACGAACTTCGAGAAGCAGAATATCGTAGGCAAGCCATACCGCATGGTGATCCTCGGTGATGAGAAGAATCTCGATATGAAGAGCCTGGAGAAGATTGCGCCAATCAAGCGTCTCTCTCAAGAGGAAATCTTCGGCTATTAAATAGGAAAAAGAATATATTGAATATTTCAACAGTTTAAAATAACAAAAAAACATTATGGCAAAAACTCCAGATTTTAAGTATGCTCCAATGTTTCAGATTGGAGAGGACAAGACAGAGTATCGCCTTATCTCTAAGGAAGGCGTAAGCACAGCAGAGTTCGAGGGTAAGACTATCCTCAAGGTTTCTAAGGAAGCTTTGACTTTGCTGGCACAGCAGGGTTTCCACGACGTAGAGTTCAAGCTCCGTCGTGAGCACAATCTCCAGGTAGCTAAGATTCTCAGCGACCCAGAGGCTTCAGAGAACGACAAGTACGTAGCTCTCCAGTTCCTTCGCAATGCAGAGACTGCCGTCAAGGGCATTCTCCCATTCTGCCAGGATACAGGTACTGCTATCATCCACGGCGAGAAGGGTCAGCGTGTATGGACCGACTTCGAGGACGAAGAGGCTTTGAGCCTGGGTGTTTACAACACCTTTACACAGGACAACCTCCGCTATTCCCAGAACGCTCCTCTCAACATGTATGATGAGGTGAACACCCGTTGCAACCTTCCTGCTCAGATTGACATCGAAGCTACAGAGGGCGACGAGTACCGCTTCGTGATGGTAGCTAAGGGTGGTGGCTCTGCCAACAAGACCTACTTCTACCCTATGACCAAGGCTACTATCCAGAACGAGGGCACACTCCTCCCATTCCTCGTAGAGAAGATGAAGAGCCTGGGTACAGCAGCATGTCCTCCTTACCACATCGCATTCGTTATCGGCGGTACTTCTGCTGAGAAGAACCTCCTTACCGTGAAGCTGGCTTCTATCAAGTACTATGATGAGTTGCCTACAACAGGTGATGAGACTGGCCGTGCCTTCCGTGACATCGACTTGGAGAACAAGCTCCTCGAAGAGGCTCACAAGATTGGCTTGGGTGCACAGTTCGGCGGTAAGTATCTGGCTCACGATATCCGTGTCATCCGTCTGCCTCGTCACGGTGCAAGCTGCCCTATCGGTATGGGTGTAAGCTGCTCTGCCGACCGCAACATCAAGGCTAAGATCAACAAGGACGGTATCTGGTTGGAGAAGATGGATGAGAACCCAACAGAGTTGATTCCTGAGGAGCTCCGCAACCCAGGTGAGGGTACCAAGGGTATCGAGATTGACCTCGACAAGGGTATCGACGCCGTACGTGCTGAGTTGAGCAAGTATCCAGTAAGCACCCGTGTCAACCTGAAGGGTACCATTATCGTGGCTCGTGACATCGCTCACGCTAAGCTCAAGGCTCGCTTGGATGCTGGTGAGGAGATGCCAGAGTACTTCAAGAACCACCCTATCCTCTATGCAGGACCAGCCAAGACTCCAGAGGGCTATCCATGTGGATCTATGGGACCTACCACAGCCAACCGTATGGACCCATACGTAGATGAGTTCCAGGATCACGGCGCTAGCTTGGTAATGATTGCCAAGGGTAACCGTGGTGATGTTGTTACAGAGGCCTGCAAGAAGCACGGTGGTTTCTACCTCGGAACTATCGGTGGTGTAGCTGCCGTTCTCTCTAAGAGTTCTATCAAGAGCATCGAGTGCGTAGAGTACCCTGAGCTCGGTATGGAGGCTATCTGGAAGATTACCGTAGAGGACTTCCCTGCATTCATCCTCGTAG
>OIBF01000189.1_pt1 | contig 23451 bp, 19 predicted proteins | sample 1580921 | NCBI WGS metagenome assembly OIBF01 (sample SAMEA3882506, study PRJEB24775) | human gut metagenome | biome: human-associated habitat; feature: intestine environment; material: feces | place: Netherlands | collected 2009/2010
TGTGGGTAGCTGTGTCGCACAACTGCACATGATGGCGGATTTTCTCCTTGTCGAATGCATCCTCGTTCATGTTGAAGTTGAGCAGGGCAACGGTATAGATATGATTGAGCTTGAAATCCCAGTCATTCCCCTTAGGGGCCTGCTCGCGAATCGGGAAAGTGGAGTAGAAAAGGGCGCGATCCTTGAAATACGTCTGGTAGGCGTTCTGCATTTCTACGATGAACTTCTCGCCGTTTTCGCCCTCACAATATACATCAAAGATGGCTCTGCGGTCGGTATAGACATCTCCCACATGCTCTGGATTCAGATACGATACGTCCTTCACAACCTGTTTGCCATTAAACAAGCTGTTGAGGAAGCAAATGAGCAAATCCTTGTTCATTGCTGTTCCAAAAATTCGCTTGAAACCGAAGTCGGTCAGCAAGCTGATGTATCTTTCTTCTACCTGCTTCATAATCATCTGTTTTAAATATCCATGCCGCAAAGTTACGACTTTATTTTCATATCTGCAAGGGATTTCTGGGAAATGTTACGGAAAAGTTAGGAACCCACATATTTTATGTTATAAGGTAAATATTAAAATATCTTAATATCCCACTTTATGCTCAATGTTTATTTGGTCGTATGTGTAAAAAAGTGTAGCTTTGCATTGATATTACGTGTCAGAAAGTGTAAACTTTCGACATTATCATGTGTCGAAAAGTGTAATGATCTGACTGTTTTATGTGTCTAAAAGTGTAAAGATATGAAGAGAAAGATATATACTAAGCTTGTAGAATGGAAAAATCAAGAGTGTCATAAGCCGTTGATATTAAACGGGGTAAGACAATGTGGCAAGACTTATATTCTTAAAGAATTCGGTCGTGCAGAGTTTGATAATCTTGCTTATGTAAGTTGCGATAGGAATGATAACCTGCAAGCCATATATGAAGGCGACTTCGATACGGCGAGAATCATTCGAGGATTAAGTGCTTTGACTGGTGTGGATATAATTCCTGGTAAAACCCTTATATTCTTGGATGAGGTGCAAGCATTCCCACAGGCGTTGGAAGCTTTGAAGTATTTCTGCGAAGATGCTCCAGAGTATCATATTGTGGTGGCAGGTTCGCTGTTGGGGGTTGCCCTGCATGCAGGTGTGTCATTTCCCGTAGGCAAGGTTCAGACAATGCGTCTGTTCCCTATGGATTTTGAAGAATTTCTTATGGCAATGGGAGAGGACCAGCTGCTCAAGTTGATGCACAGCAAGGATTATGCGTTGATGAATGCGTTCCACGAAAAACTGAAAGATTATTTGCGTCAATACTATTACGTAGGCGGAATGCCTGAAGTTGTGAAGATGTATATGGAAAACAAATTGCTCGGGCAAGTGCGCACTATTCAGAATGAAATTCTCTCCAATTATGCAAGCGACTTCTCCAAGCATGCTCCTGCACAGGAGGTGCCTCGCATAGATATGGTATGGCAGTCCATACTCGGTCAGCTTTCGAAAGAGAATAAGAAGTTTGTCTATGGGGTATTGAAAAAGGGTGGCAGAGCCAAGGAATTTGAGTTAGCCATACAGTGGTTAGTGGATGCCGGTTTGGTTTATAAAATAACTAAGGTGACAAAGCCTGAGTTGCCGTTGAAGTTTTATGAAGACTTGTCGGCATTCAAGTTGTATCTGTGCGATTGTGGACTGATGGGGGCTATGGCTGATACCGCTGCAAAGGATGTGTTACTTGGCGATAACGTATTCACGGAGTACAAAGGAGCGTTCACAGAACAGTATGTCCTTCAGCAGTTGCTTGCATCGGGTATTACCCACATCTATTATTACAGTTCTGATACTTCTCGTATGGAAATGGATTTCCTCGTTCAGCGTGAAGGGGCATTATTGCCTATAGAAGTAAAAGGTGGTACAAGCATCAAAGCCACCTCATTGCATAACTATCTTAAGGAGCACCCTGACATATCTGCCATACGTTATTCTATGTTGCCTTATCGTCAACAAGAGAATATCTCCAACATACCGCTTTATGGAGCCTTTCTGCGTACTTAATGTTGTGTGAAACCATTGCTGTTGCAAGAAACATATACCACAACCTTGCCGTCCCTGCCAATGTTGTATTGGGATAAATAAACGACAAGGGTCTATATGCCACGATAAACAGGTGGCGTATAGACCCTTGATTTTATTGTGATATTTGTAATCTACATCTCCGCTTTCAGCAGTTTTATCTCCTCTGCCGTCAGCCCCGTCATATCCATGACCGATGCATCATCCATACCCTTTGCCAGCATCTTCCTGGCAATCTCAAGGCTTCGCAGGTTCATGCCCTTTTCCATGCCTTCAGCAATTCCTTTCTCCATACCTTCTTCCTTACCTTTCTGGTAGCTGTCATCTATGAGGGTTCTTTCAACACTTACGGAATCCCAGAACTTATCGTATGCCCAGAGTTCGGCATCCGAGAAACCGGAAATCTCCAGCTCCTCTACGGCTTTTCCTATCTCCGGGTCATTAAGCAAATCGGCAGGAATCTCCTTCGTGTTGGAATTGATTTCCGTGAGGAAACGGAGCCACAATACCATCATGCGCTTGTCTGCGATGGAATGAGGAGTGAACTTGGGGAGTTCAATGAAGGTGAAATGCAAGCCTTCAATCACCTTATTGCTGTCCTTATCGTGCACGATGCGGTAGTTGTGGATGAAATCCGGAGTATCATGCGCAAAGATATCATTTATCAAGTTGAGAGAATACACAGGTTGAAGTTCGCTGTATTTGCCTCCCTTTTTAGCCTGACTCACATAGAGTTTGGATGCATTGAACAGTACTCGCTGCTGGAATGCGTCAGACCATTCCATTTGCATCTCCACGCAGAACTTTCTGCCTTTAGTATCTGTGCAGAGTACATCCACGATGGTGTTCTTGCCCCCTTCGAGCTGGGGCACAAGTTCTGTTGGCAGATACTCTATCTCGTGTATCTGCTCTTCTTCGCTGAGTGGCAGGAGGGCGTTCAGAAGACTGATCAGTCTTTTAGGATGATTGCCGAATATCTTCTTGAACGTGAGGTCTGCCTTAGGATCTAAGTACTTCATAACCATCTGTTTTAAAATTCTCAAGCGCAAAGTTACGACTTTATTTTCATATCTGCAAGAGATTTCTGGGAAATGTTACGGAAAAAGTTAGAGATTGCGTTTCTTATGTAACAGGACAAGGGGCTATATGCCACGATGAACAGGTGGCGTATAGACCCTTTTGCGGTATGACATTTTACAGGTTTCCTTCTTCCTCGCCATGCTGAGCTAAAAAGAAATGTTTTTGTTTTTCTATCTCACGACGAAGCTCCTCTTCTGTAGGCATGAAAGACATATATTTAGCTGCAAAAAGCTGCTCACTTTCATGAAGCACAGAATATTTGGCAATAGTGTTGTCTGTTTCTGTACAAAGCAAAACACCAATAGTTGGATTGTCATCCTCGCCTTTTACAAGGTCGTCATACATACGCACATACATATCTAACTGCCCGACATCTTGATGTGTCAGCGAGTGTGTCTTTAGCTCAAACAAGACAAAGCGCTTCATCCTAAAATTGTAGAAGACAAGGTCGATATAAAAATCACCCGTATCAGTCTTGATATGCTTTTGGCGGTCAACGAATGCAAAACCTCGCCCTAGTTCCAGAATAAACTGTTGCAAGTTGTCTATCAGAGCCTGCTCCAGTTGAGATTCGTCAAACTTTGTGTCCTTCCTGAATCCCATAAACTCAGCAATCATCGGATTTTTGATATATTCCAAAGGATCACTATCATGATATGGCGCTGTGGCTACTGGCAATTTCAAATCCGGATTTTCACGCATGGCTGCCAGACGACGTTCATAATATTGCGAGGAGATATTGCGGTCAAGAGTTGTTGTACTCCACATCTCTTCAGATGCGTTTCTCAAGTACCACATTCTTGCCTTTGGATTTGTAACAGATAGCAGTCGCCTAATATGAGTCCAGTTAAGATTGTGTACGAACTCGTACACTTTTCCAAAATCAGGAAACAGAATATAGAATTTCCGATAATGCTGAAGATTTCTTTTGCCATAATTGTTGCCAAAAGTTGGTGTCAGCTTTTTAGCAAGTTCTGCAATCAACTTAGTTCCATACTTGGCACGTTCCTCACCATGTTGCTCTTCTTCAACAATTCTTCTCCCAACGTTCCAATAAGTGGCTATCACTATCTGTCCAGCAGCAGCGTATGCCTGATGTCTGCCGTGTTCTATGATATTGCTAATATCATCTAGAATACCTTTTCCCGTTATTGGCAGATTGATCAGTTTTTCTATATTTTCCTTCATACCTCTTTTCATAATTAAAAATCCATACCGCAAAGTTACGACTTTATTTTCAAACCAGCAAGCTTTCTAACGTCTTTTCTGTTGACTGATATAAAAAAGCCCTATATCCGAGCAGGAATATAGGGCTTTACAATTTTCATTTATTAAAACGTATTATCTATAGAAGTCTAACTTCTCATGATTCTTGTAGAGATTCTGGTTCTGAAGCTCCTCGTTCAGCGGAATACGGTAGAGGTAGTACTTGCTGTTAGGACAGAAGTCTGTACCATCGTTGAACTTGAGCACATCGTGGCCGGTACCTGTAGCTTCTTCGGTAGTGATGTTTCCTTCCTCATCTTCTTCCTTGATGATGACAGGACCCTCAAACTCCTTGCGCTCGATAGACTGCTGGTTGCGGATGATGTCAGTGATGGCGAAACCTTCACCCCAGAGTTCCAGGCGACGCTCCAACCAGATAGCCTTCAGCAGATCCTCACCGGTTGCAGTAATCTCAGGAGCAGTCTTGCCCTCTTTCATACGAGCCTGCTGCAAGGTGTAGAGTACAGATTTTGCCTCGTCGGTATGGTGGAGATAATAAGCTGCCTCTGCCTTGATGAGATACATCTCTGAAGTACGCATCAGATCCATATCGGTAATTCCATTGTCAATATCCTGGAAGGCGAACTTTGAGTTCAGCAGGCGAACTACCTTACCACCCTGTGCGGTGTAGCCCCAATCCTGGAACAGATCCTTGCGATAGTCGTTATCATGATAGTTTTCTACGAAATATGGATCTACGCAGAGACTACCATAACCATCCAGAGACTTGTCCTTGAAGTTCATGGTGTAGGCACCATCGCTGTCATCCAGTGTTGCAGAATATCCCCAGAGCCATTCGCCGTTGTTGCAGTTGTTGAAGCCGCTCTTGTATTCAGCCTCAGTCATCAGATAAGGGTTCTTCTCCAAGACCTTGCTGGCATAATCGTAAGCTGTTTGCCAGTCACGGGCATAGAGGGCTGTTCTGGCAAGAATACCCATGGCTACGGTATGGTTGATCTTGTAATAATCTGTAGTGTTCACACCGCGATTATACTTCTCCGGAATCAACTTTACCGATTCCTTCAAGTCTGCCAATGCCTGGTCATATACCTCCTTGACGCTGGCAGCAGGATTACCGGTCAAAGCCTGGTTCATGTCTGTAGGCTCTGTGTAGATTGGAACACAGACTGCATTAGGATCTTTTTCTACAGAGAAGGCGAAGTGTGATGCCAGCATCATATACATATATCCTCTGGTGGCGTATGCCTGACCCTTGATACGGCTCTTGTCGGTATCGCTACCTGAAGCCTTATCGATGTTGGCTATGATGTTGTTGCAGTTGTTGATGGCATCGTAGCATATATCCCAGAGTACGGAATTGTGCTGGCCACGACCGTAGCCTACGGTCAGATTGTAGCATTGACTGTAGCCATAGCTCTTTGCCTTTACACAGTCTGAGCCCATGAAGTCATCGCTCAGGAGGACAGAGAATATGCCAATAGACTGATAAGTCTGTCCTTCATTGAAGGCATAACTCCAGGCACCTCTCAATACATTCTCTGCGTATGTGGTGGTCTTGAAAGCCGCATCAGAGTCGAGTGATGTGGTAGGGGTGGTATCCAGGTCGCATGAAGACAATGTGGTTGCCATCAAAGCGAGGCTCACACCCATTCTTGTTATATATTTATTCATCTTGATACTTCTATTTTAGAGTTTTACATTGATACCGAATGAGATGGTCTTCATGGCAGGATAGCGGTAAGATACAGTACCGTTCAATGGCTGTTCTGGATCCAATCCCTGCTGATGGCTGAATGTCAACAGGTTCTCTGCCTGAATGAATACATTGACATCTTTCAATGTCAGTGGCTGCAAGAGACTGTGTGGCAATGAATAGTTCAATGTCACGGTCTTCAGACGGAGATAACTACGGTCAACCAACCATCTGGTAGATGATGAGGTGAAGTAGCTGGTCTGCTGATCTACAATCTTCGGAACGTTGGTATTTCTGTTCTCTGGAGTCCAGCGGTTGATTAATTCGACACTCTTGGAACTACCGTTCAAGCCGCCAACACCCATCAGGTCGGTATAGTCGTTATTATAGAGCTTACCGCCGATAGCGTATGAGAACAGGGCTGAGAGTGTGAGTCCCTTCCAGCTGATGTCAGTAGAGAATCCACCGGTTACATCAGGAAGAGAAGAGCCAGACTTCACCTTGTCGTCAGATGTCAGACTGCTGTAATCTTCTGTCACCTTCTTCTCGCCATTGTCATAGTAGTACCACTGTGGGTTACCATTGTCAGGGTTTACGCCTGCCCACTCATAGAGATAGTAGTCGTAGAGCGAACCGCCCTTCACCCATTTCTTGCTGCCGCTCCACATCACTTCTGTAGGGAGCTGCACAATCTCGTTCTTGTAAGTGGTAGCATTCACTGAGAGTTTCCACATCCAGTCCTTGGTATGGATTGGTGTGCCGCTGAGGGTGAATTCCCAACCATAGTTCTTCAGCTTACCGATGTTGTCGTCGATGCTTGAGAAACCTGATGATGGTACCAGGCTGCGGCTGAAGAGCAGGTCCTTGGAAGCACGCTCGAAGTATTCGACAGTACCGGTGAGGCGATCGCCGAACATGCTGAAATCTACACCGATGTTGGTGTTTAGGTTGGTCTCCCAAGTCAGGTTAGGAGTAGCCAGACGAGATGCATGCAAGGTAGCTTCTCCATCAAACTTACCGATGCTGTAGAGTGCCTGGTAAGCATAGTAGCCTACGTTGTCGTTACCCTGGGCACCATAGCTGGCACGGAGAGTCAGGTTGTTCAACCACTTGGTAGCAGGCTCCATGAACTTCTCGTTGATGATGCGCCAAGAACCACCGAATGACCAGAATGTACCCCAGCGGTGATCTGGATGGAAGCGAGATGAACCATCAGAACGCAAAGATACGGATGCATAGTACTTCTTCATATAAGAGTACTCGGCGTTACCGAAGAAACTCAACAGCTTATACTGGTCGGCATTACCACCGAAATCTACCAGTGTAGAAGCTACGTCTGGTTCATAGTAACCGTCGGCAATCACATTAGAACGCTCACCGCTGAAGTTAGAGGTGTTGTACTCGTAGTACTCCTGACCTGCCATCAGGGTGATGTCGTGCTTCTCAGCAAAGGTATGCTGATAGTTGACCACGTTGTTGATGGTGAAACCTGTAGTACGGGTATTGCCCTTAGCTGAAGAACCGATAGGACGCTTGCCGTAGGTAGGGTTGGTATAATCGTGAGTGAACAGACTGTTGTAGTCGAGGTTCATCGTCATCTTGTAAGTCAATCCTTCCATCGGCTTCACCAAAACGAAACCTTGTGCTGTAACTGCATCACGCTTACGGTCGTGCTTGTCGTACAGCATAGACTGGGCGAGGTTCATACCTGCGTATGATCCTGAACGGTAGTTGCCATAGTCGTAAATCTTGTTGCCGTTGTTATCGTAGAGATAAGCACCGGTCTCTGGATCACGCTCATAAACAGGATAGAACGAAGGCAACTGACGGGCAAACAAAACCACGTTGTCGGTACGAGTATCATTCTGCTTAGGATAACTCTGGATAGAGTGAGAGGCAGAGAGGTTCATACCCACCTGCAACCAAGACTTCAGATCGGAGGTCAGGTTGGTACGTACATTGTAACGCTTGAAACCTGAGCAGATATAAGCACCCTGATCATCCAGGTAGCCCAAAGAGATGTAATATTTAGAGGTCTTGCTACCACCGGAAACGCGGGCACTCAAATCGGTATAGTGAGCATTCTGGGTCATGGCATCCTCCCAGCTGTCATCCCAAAGGGTGTGAGCGCCGGCTACCAGATTACCATTCTGGTCGATAGGCTGAGGATAAGCTGTACCGTAAGGGTTGATACCCAATGCCTTTACTGTGTTTGCTGAAGCCAAAGTTGCTGCTTCTGCCTCGGTCTTGCCATTGTTGATGTATCTGTTGCGCATACCTTCCCACTGCAGCTTGAAGTAGTCGTCGGTGCTCAGCTGGTCGTAATCTGCTACGGCGCGACTAGAGAAACCATACTTGGCAGTCAATTCGATAGAAGGAGCAGCGCCTGCCTGTCCCTGCTTGGTGGTAATCATAATTACACCATTGGCAGCACGAGAACCATAAAGAGATGCTGCGGCAGCATCCTTCAAAACGGTGACAGAAGCGATATCCTGGCTGTTGATGTTAGCCAACTTACCATCGTATGGAATACCATCTACCACGTAAAGTGGAGTAGTTGAGGCATTTACGGATCCTACACCACGGATATAGACACTGGCATCCTCACCCGGCTGACCGCTGGTAGAGAATGACTGAAGACCAGCCACGGTACCCTGCAAAGCCTTGGATACACTACTAACCTGTGAAGAGGAAATCTTCTCTCCACCAACAATACCTGCAGAACCTGTAAAGGAAGCTTTTTTACGTGTACCATAAGGCACACTGATCACGATTTCTTCCAATGAACGCTCGTCGGCACCCAAAACAATGTTTAAGTTTTTACCTGCCTTTATGGTTTTAGTGGTCATACCAATGTAGGACACTTCCAACTTTGCATTGGCAGGAACATCCATCTTGAAATTACCGTTTATGTCGGTAACAGTACCCGTTTTTGTACCAACCACCTTGATAGATGCACCAATGATAGGAGCGCCATCTTCGGCTGCGGTAACAGTACCGGTAGCTTGAGTTTGTGCCAGGGCCATTCCTATACTGAGAAACAGTCCGGCGAGAAACATCATGAGTCTTTTTTCCATAAGAATCTCTCTCTTGTAATTAAATTAATACTATTATATTCTATGTTGTATAAAAATACATTATTATAAAAATGCAGTTTTTGAATCTGATAACCTTCATTTGTTTTCGTTTGCAAAATTACACAAATTTTTCTATAATCTACTATCTTTTGTTTGTTTTTTGTGGATAAATGATGAAAAATATCACAGAATGGTAGTTTTGTATAGCTTTTGCTTCTGTTTTTTAATGCGATTTGCTTGATTTTGTTGAATCCTTATTCAGTATGGATGCAATATTCTTCGTGTTTTTGAGTTTATCTATATATAGAATTGAATTTATCTCTCTATATATAATAAGGTGTAATTCAAAAAATGAATATGAAAAAGAATATTGCTATCGTGATGATGCTGTTGCTTTCTGCTATGGGGGCAATGGCGCAAGGTGGGGAGAATCCTGTAGGTAAATTCTCGGTGATACCCCGAGTAGGTGTGGCTATTGCCAATCTGAGTGATAATTCCATCTATCTGGCAACGGAAAACAACAGGGAGGTGAAATCCAAGAGTCAGGCGGGATTCCTGGGTGGACTCGATGTGGAGTATCGTGCCACAGATTACCTGGGTGTTTCTCTGGGTGCTTATTATGCCCGTCAGGGTGCCCGCTGGGGTGATTATGAGATGGCTGTGAATGGGGATACGGGTAATAATGGTATCAAGAAATATACGGGTGTGAAGGATCATCGCCTGAATCTTGACTATGTTCAGGTGCCTTTGATGCTGAAGGCATACGTGGCTCCTCAGTTTGCCATTATGGCTGGTGCACAGGTGGGGTTCTTGTGTGGAGATGGCAAGATGCTGTCGGAAGAAACTGATTTGGAGAAGGATAGTAAGACGGGTTCAACTCTTTACAAGGATAGCCGGGATGTGGAAAGCACATACGCAGCCAAGAAGGTGAATGTATCTATTCCTGTGGGTTTATCGTATGAGTATATGAATGTGATTCTGGATGCCCGCTATCATATCGGCTTGACCAAGGTGAATAAGGTAGATGGCGGAGATTCCAAGAACAAGGTATTCACCTTTACGGTAGGCTATCGATTTGGGCTTTAGTTGATTATATCACTTTTTACTCCTTTAGCTGAAAAGAAAAAGCTCTATATCCTCAGTATTGAAGATATAGAGCTTTTTTCGAAACGATTATCCTACCTGGCTTCCTGGCTTTACCTGACCCAAGAGAGAGGTAACATTGAGTGAGCCATCGAAGTTAACGGCAGAGAGAATCATACCCTGACTCTCAATACCCATCATCTTGCGAGGAGCAAAGTTGGCAACGAAGAGTACATCCTTGCCGATCAGCTGCTCTGGCTCATAGTATGCAGCGATACCTGAACAGATAGTACGCTCTACGCCTGAGCCATCATCAATGGTAAACTTCAGGAGCTTCTTAGACTTCTTCACCTTCTCGCAGTTCAGGATGTGACCTACGCGGATGTCGAGCTTTTCGAAATCATCGAAGCTAACCTCTGGCTTGATAGGGGCAGCCTTGTAAGAAGCTTCCTCGTTAGCCTTCTTGGTGTCAGCGAGCTTCTGGAGCTGCTTCTCGATCACCTCATCCTCAATCTTTTCGAAGAGCAATTCTGGCTCACCAAGCTGTGTACCAGGCTTGAGGAGGTCTGTACTGCCAAGCTGAGTCCACTCGAAGGTAGGCATATTGATCATCTTGCGGAGCTTCTCTGATGAGAATGGCAGGAATGGCTCAAAGGCGATGGCAAGGTTGGCAACCAGCTGGAGGGAGATGTTCAAGATGGTCTCCACACGCTTAGGATCGGTCTTCCAAACCTTCCAAGGCTCGCACTCTGTGATGTACTTGTTACCGATACGTGCCAGGTTCATAGCCTCCTTCTGAGCCTCACGGAACTTGAATACGTCGAGATACTGCTCAACCTTCTCCTTCACATCCTTGAACTCAGCGATAGCCTTCTGGTCAACCTCCTGCAATTCGCCGCAGGCAGGAACCACGCCGCCCCAGTATTTCTTGGTGAGCTGGAGAGCACGGTTTACGAAGTTACCATAAACGGCAACCAACTCAGAGTTATTGCGCTCCTGGAAATCCTTCCAGGTAAAGTTGTTGTCCTTGGTCTCTGGAGCGTTGGCTGTCAATACATAGCGCAAGACATCCTGCTTGCCTGGCAAATCTACGAGATACTCGTGCAACCAAACTGCCCAGTTGCGAGAGGTAGAAATCTTATCATCTTCAAGATTCAGGAACTCATTGGCTGGTACGTTGTCCGGCAGGATATAGTCGCCGTGAGCCTTCAGCATGGTAGGGAAGATGATGCAGTGGAACACGATGTTGTCCTTTCCGATGAAGTGAACGAGACGTGTCTCTGGATCCTGCCACCACTTCTGCCATGTACCCCATTTCTCTGGCTGTGCATCGCAAAGCTCCTTGGTATTGGAGATGTAGCCGATTGGAGCATCAAACCAGACATAGAGAACCTTGCCTTCTGCTCCCTCTACAGGAACAGGAATACCCCAATCCAGGTCGCGGGTCATCGCACGAGGCTGCAGATCCATATCCAACCAGCTCTTGCACTGTCCGTAAACATTGGAACGCCACTCCTTGTGACCTTCCAGGATCCACTGCTTCAACCAATCCTGATACTTGCCCAGTGGGAGATACCAGTTCTTGGTAGGCTTCTTGACGAGGCCATGACCAGGGTTGTTCTTATTGGTAGGGTTGATCAACTCTTCTGGAGAGAGGGTCGCACCACACTTCTCGCACTGGTCACCGTATGCACCTTCTGCACCGCAGCGAGGGCAGGTACCCACGATGTTACGGTCGGTAAGGAATTCGCCGGTAACCTCATCGCAGAACTGCTCTTCTACTTTCTCTTCCAGAACGCCCTTATCGTAAAGAGTGCGGAAGAAATCAGAAGCAAACTTATTGTGAACCTTAGAAGTTGTGCGGCTGTAAACATCAAAGGAGATGCCGAAATCCTCGAAGCTCTTCTTGATGAGGTTGTGATAACGATCCACTACTTCCTGTACGGTAATGCCTTCCTTCTTGGCACGGATGGTAACAGGTACACCATGCTCGTCGCTACCGCCGATGAAAACAACGTCTTGCTTTTTAAGGCGAAGATAGCGTACGTAGATATCGGCTGGTACATAAACACCTGCCAGGTGGCCGATATGCACACCACCGTTAGCGTAAGGCAATGCTGCTGTAACAGTGGTACGTTTGAAATTCTTTTGTTCCATATTAGCTAATATATTTTTGTTATTTGGGTGCAAAATTACAAAAAAATGTTGGAAATGCGGAATAATTAGGTGTCCTTTTTCTCCTTTATATATATAATAAGGTGTAATTTGATAGTTTTAGATAGGAGAATTCTAAAACTCAGATACTAAAAAAGGCTCTAGCTTTCCAGCCCGAGCCTTTTTTGTGCTTGCCCTTCAGGTCTTTCTGATAAGGGTAGCACAATCATTATCATTTACTATTGTCTTGAGTCTTGCTGTTTTAATAATCAATCTTCTTACCTTAATAAGTAGAAAACTTCCTCCTTTATATATCTTACTTTATATATTATAAAGTGTCTTATTTTTCTTTATCGGGTGATGATTACATCACGTTCAAGTAAGCGATAACAGCCAACTCTGCGATAAGAATCGCGAAACCTACTTTCTTGATAACTTCTGTAATTCTAAAAATACTATCCATAGTCTTGAAATTTTAAAAGTTTATTTTTTGTTGTGTTATACCTACGTTGTGATAACGTCTGTTTTACGATTGCAAAGGTACGTGTTTTTCTGCTTGTAAGGGGGTAAAAATTATCTTATTGGGGTGCATTTTGTTTTTAAAATGGGGATATTTAATAGAAAATACCCCCTATGCAATAAAAAATACCCCTTCTTTGGGCGATTTTCTTATATGTTTTGGCTGATAATTATCTTAGAAGTGTCCTCTTTCTGCCCAATCTCCCCTATCTAGTGTCCGATATCCGATAGCTTCTGCCAGATGTTGAGGTTCTATCTGCTGGCTTCCGGCAAGGTCGGCAATGGTGCGGGCAACTTTCAAGATACGGTTGTAGGCACGTGCAGAAAGGGATAGTTTCTCCATTGCCATTCTGAGGAGATTGATTCCTTCTTCCGTTGGTTCCGCAAATTGATGAATCATACGTTCCGTCATCTGGGCATTACAGTGTATTCCCTTGAAATCCTTGAATCTTTCTGCCTGAATCTCTCGGGCTCTGATTACTCTTTCCCTGATTCTGGCACTTGGTTCTCCTGGGGCTGCCTTGGAGATGTCCTTGAAAGGTACAGGACTGATTTCGCACTGGATATCGATGCGGTCGAGTAACGGACCGGAAATCTTGTTCATGTAGCGTTGTATCTGTCCTGGGGTACAGACACAATGATGCGTAGGGTCACCATAGTAGCCGCAAGGACATGGGTTCATGCTTGCTACAAACATGAACGAGCAAGGGTAATCAATGGCGTATTTGGCTCTGCTGATGTTAATGTGGCGGTCTTCCAGAGGTTGGCGCAGAACTTCCAGGGTGGTTTTGTTGAACTCTGGCAATTCGTCGCAGAAAAGCACGCCATTATGGGCGAGAGATATTTCGCCGGGTTGTGGAGAAGTTCCTCCACCTACCAATGCTACTTGCGAGATGGTATGATGAGGCGCTCTGAAAGGGCGCTGGGCTATGAGGGATACGTTCTTGGCTAATTTGCCTGCTATAGAATGTATCTGGGTAGTTTCCAGACTTTCAGAGAGAGTAAGGGGTGGAAGAATGGAGGGGAGTCGTTTTGCCATCATGGATTTTCCCGAGCCGGGAGGACCTACCATAATGAGATTGTGACCGCCGGCTGCGGCTACCTCCAAGGCACGCTTCACGTTTTCCTGGCCCTTTACGTCTGCGTAATCGTAGTCGCAATGAACCTGGTTCTCGTAAAACTCCTTGCGAGTATCTACAATGGTTGGGGTGGGGGATGATTTGTCGCCAAGAAACTGGATAACATCAAAGAGGTTTTTCATTCCATAAACCTCCAGATTGTTCACAACGGCAGCTTCCCGGGCGTTCTGTTCTGGTACAATCAGACCTTTGTAGTGTTCAGATCTTGCCTTGATGGCGATAGGCAGAGCTCCCTTGATAGGTTGCAATGTGCCGTCGAGGCTCAATTCGCCCACCATCATGTATTCTTTGAGATGATCTTCGGGGATGTTGCCATTGGCGCCTAGAATGCCGATGGCTAGAGGAAGGTCGAAACTGCTGCCTTCCTTGCGCAGGTTGGCGGGTGCCAGGTTGATGGTAATGTCGGCTATCGGAAATTTATAGCCGCTATACTGCATGGCTGCTGCGATGCGGTCACGGCTTTCCCTGACCGCCTCGTCGCCTAAGCCTGTAAGGTGATACATTACGCCTTTGTTGAGGCTGACTTCTACAGTTACAGTCGTGACTTCCAGTCCGTTGACTGCTGCGCAATAGGTTTTTACTAACATAAGCTCTTTTTTAGGAGGTTAGAGCTCGCGGTATTATTTCAGCAGTTGGTCTAGTTTATTGTATAGATCTTGCTTGTTAAGGCCTCGGGCTGTTATTTTTCCATTTTGAAGTATGATGTTGTCGGGCATCGAAGTGAGTCCCAACTTCTTCAAAGTCTTGTCTTCCAGCATTTCACCATTGCATACTACAGCCCAGTTGATAGAGTCGCGCTTCATGTTCTCCTCGCAGTTGCTCTTGCTTGCATCCAGGCAGAAGCCCATCAGTTTGAGTTTGCCTTGTGACGAGCGCTGGCGCTTCTTCAACTCTCTCTGTATGTCCTGACTGTCATAATTGAACGTAGCCCAGGTATAGATAACTGCAACAGGTGAACTGATCAGTTCTGTGCTGGAGATGAGTTTTCCTTTGGTATCGTATGAAGTGAAAGTTGGCAATTTGGCACCAATACCTGCATCTTTCATGGCAGAAATCTGCTGCTTCAGTTTACCTACCTGAATATTCTTAGGCTGTTCTTTCTCCAGCAGAGTAAGGAGAGAGAGGGCTTTCTTGTAATCTGGTTGAGGGGTGGCAATGAAGTATTTCTTGATGAGAAAGAGACTTACTACCGACTTTGGATTGTCTTCGATGAAGAGTTCTGCCTGTTTCTTTTCCTGTGGTGGCGTATTGCCAAGAATTGATTTGCGGAATTTGGTCATCAATTCGTTGTTCTTGGTACCCTTTACCTCCATTTCCTTCAGGTGGGAAGCATCGCCTTTCAGCTCCACAGATTCTCCTGATTCTGCGAAGATAGGTTGCTCAGAGAAATTTGGGAAAACGATCATCAGCGTACAATCGTCATGGCAGGGCATCTCGTATGTGAATCTACCGCCTACAACTTTGATGGTGTCCACGCCTTCCATGCCGCCATCTGTGCTATAAACATAAAATTCACCTTGATTCATATTTAAAAATTTGCCCTCAAGTTTAAAGTGACCACTACTGACACCACATGATGTTAGTAAAATCGATGAAATAAGAAATATGATGTATGCAAATTTTTTCATAAGAAAAATTTTAAGGGAGGAGTGCCGCGAGCGGGACTCGAACCCGCACAGCCATTACTGGCCAAGGGATTTTAAGTCCCTCGTGTCTACCAATTCCACCATTGCGGCATGGTAAACGTTAGAGTTAGAGCGGAAAACGGGACTCGGACCCGCGACCCCAACCTTGGCAAGGTTGTGCTCTACCAACTGAGCTATTTCCGCGTTACTTAATTGCGAGTGCAAAGGTAATATAAATTCCCGGTTCCACCAAATGGATTTACAACTTTTAAGAAAAAATACGCCATTTTCCTTCAAAAACGTACTTTTTCCCTAGTTGAAACCTAATTTCCTACGGTCAGCACGCTGCCAATACCAGTGTATGTTACCCGATATTGCATCAGCATCTTGTCTTCTTTACCCTGTCCACCGCTTGTGATGGTACCATTTTCAAGGCTATATACTCTTTTACACTTGTTGCAGATGACCGATTGTCTGTTGCCCGTCCACTCCAGCGGATAGTTGGTACCGCCATATTGCAGGATGCAGTTAAGGCATTGTCTGTCCCATGCTACATAGCCATTGAAGTTGGATGTGCCGAGGATGAAACCATTCTTGGTGGCATCCTTCAGGTCGTTTCCTGCTCCTAGATGGCTATAGTTGGCATAGTTTTCCTTGGCTGTAGAGAGGACGATGGTTTCAGTATGGCTCTTGCCATCGTTGAGGGTGGAATAGATATTCCAGGCACCATTTATCTTTTTGGCACTAATCATGGTGTAGGTGCCGGCTCCCTGGAGAGCAGTCTCAATGCTGCTTCCTGGATGGTAGATGGTTCGGAAGATAAACTGGCATGAGTATCGGGTGCTGATGCTGTTGTCTGCATCGCAGGATGCCAGAAGTGAGGAGGAAAGAATGAGACAGATACACAAAAAGGTGAAGAGCACAGCTTTTGCTGCCATTCTCTTCACCTTATTATATATATACACCTTATTATATATATGATTATATATAGATGTTTTTTTCTTCATTGAGTTCAAAAAGATTCTAATGTATTAAGAGATTTCTTTGATTTCAAGATTCTCTTTGATTTCAAGGGATATCCTTTATTTTAAGAGATTCTTTTCTGCATTCTCCATACGCTCGAAATGGAACTCAGAGAGAGTCTGCTCCATAAGTGCCTGGATCTTGTCGTTGCAGAGATTGCCGATGCTTCCCTCATGGGTATGATGGATATCCTTGTTTGGCTTGAAATCTCCAGCTTCGATTTCCAATCCCACAGTCTTGTACGCATCACGGAAAGGCATTCCGTTAGCGGCAAGCTGATTTACTTCCTCAACGGAGAACATCGGATCATAACGAGGATCATCGAGGATGTGCTCGTTAACCTCCATCTTGTTGATGATGTAGGCAGCCATCTGCAGACAGTCTTTCAACTCGTCGAAAGCAGGGAGGAATACTTCCTTGATAATCTGAAGATCACGGAAATAACCCACAGGCAGGTTGTTCATGATGAGCATGATCTGCTGTGGCAAGCTCTGGAGCTTGTTGCTCTTGGCACGAATCAGCTCGAATACGTCTGGGTTCTTCTTGTGAGGCATGATGCTTGAACCGGTGGTGCACTCCTTAGGCAACTTCACGAAGCCGAAGTTCTGACAGTTGAACATGCAGGCATCGAAAGCCATCTTTGCCAAGGTTCCTGCCACGCTAGCCATCGCGAAAGCTACGTTGCGCTCCATCTTTCCTCTACCCATCTGGGCATAGACTACATTATAGTCCATGCTGTCGAAACCGAGAAGTTCGGTTGTCATGGTGCGGTTCAGAGGGAAAGAGCTGCCGTAGCCTGCTGCGCTACCCAATGGGTTGCGGTTGGTCATGCGATAGGCAGCCTGAAGGAAGAGCATGTCGTCAGCAAGTCCCTCGGCATAAGCGCCAAACCAGAGTCCGAAAGATGAAGGCATAGCCACCTGCAGGTGGGTATAGCCAGGCATCAATACATTCTTATATTGGTTGCTCTTCTGAATCAGTTCGTCGAAGAGGATCTTGACAGCATCAACAATCTCCTTCAACTCGTGACGGGTGAAGAGCTTGAGATCTACCAAAACCTGGTCATTGCGTGAACGTCCTGAATGAATCTTTTTGCCCATATCGCCCAGTTTCTGGGTGAGCATCAATTCTACTTGGGAATGAACATCCTCCACGCCGTCTTCGATAACGAATTCACCTTTCTCGGCGATGGCGTAGATATTCTTCAATTCTGCGAGGAGCTGGGTAAGCTCATCCTTTTCCAAAAGTCCGATGCTTTCGAGCATGGTGATGTGTGCCATACTGCCAAGCACATCGTATTTGGCGAGATAGAGGTCGAGCTCACGGTCGCGACCTACGGTGAATCGTTCGATTTCCTTGTTTACTTCAAAGTTCTTTTCCCAAAGTTTATGTGCCATAATTTCTTTATTTTTAATCCTGGTAAGGAATCATCGCCAGCGCATCTGCAATCTTCTCGATGCCTTCCTGCAATGGCTTCTTCACCATACCCTTGATAAACATATTGAGCTCAGCCTTGATGGTGAGTTTCATCTTGCAAGAGAATTCTCCTGTAGGGAGCAGCTGAATCCAGAAATTGAATGGGATAGGGCTGTTCTCTGTTTCAAACTTGATGGTTTTTGGAAAATCTCTGTCGATGATGCGCATCTTGAGGTCGCCCACCATAGGAGCGTTGATCGTGATGCTGTCGCTGTCGAATCTCAGGTCCTTGAGTTTCTCCATTTCCTTTCTCTTGTCCTCAGGAATCTGGTCTTTCACCTGCTCGAAGCGATCTTTGAGCACCTGCAGGTTGTTGAGGTCGCTCAAAGTATTAAAAACAGATTCCTGCTTGTGAGGAATCTGTTTGATATTACTTTCGAATGTACTTGTACTCATTATTGATGGGTCAGCTTGATTACTTCTTCCAGTTAGCTGGGTCCTTGCGCCACTCGTGGAGCAACTCTACGTCTTCCTGCTTGATGTAACCAGTTTCGAGAGCCTCTTCTACCACGTGCTCGTAGTCTGTAAGAGTAACCAACTTCACGTTAGCATCAGCGAAAGCCTTCTCTGCAACAGGGAAACCGTAAGTGTAGCTAGCTACCATACCTACAATCTCGTTGCCGTTCTTGCGAAGAGCCTCTACAGCCTTGAGTGAGCTGCCGCCTGTAGAAATCAAATCCTCTACTACAACAACCTTCGCCTTAGGATCGAGCTCACCTTCGATGAGGTTCTGCATACCATGATCCTTTGGTTTAGAACGAACGTAAACGAAAGGCAAGTTCAATTCGTCAGCCACCAATGCACCCTGTGCGATAGCGCCAGTAGCTACACCTGCAACAGCGTCAGCCTCTGGGAACTGCTCCAGGATAGCGTGTACGAGTTCGAGCTTCACATAGTTGCGGAGTTCTGGGAAAGAGAGGGTCTTGCGGTTGTCACAATAGAAAGGAGACTTCCAACCAGAAGCCCAAGTGAAAGGATCGTTAGGCTGCAATTTGATAGCCTTAACCTTCAATAACTTAGATGCGAATTCTTTCTTCAGTTTGTCCATAATTCTATAAGGATTAAATAATTATAATTTATATCTGCAAAGGTACGACAAAAAAATGATTAATCATCATAAATGGCTTATTAATTATAGATTTTTAATCGTGTGTCCATCCGATGGTGGCGATGCTGAATTTCATCTTGCCTGCCTTCTGCAGTTCTTCGCAGCAGGAGATGAGGGTGGCGCCTGTGGTGCAGACGTCATCAACGATAAGGAGATGCTTGCCGGCAAGATCGGTGATGGGATGTTTGCCGTCTTTGTCGTGATAGGTATCTGATAGCTGGAATACATGCTTTACGTTTTCCAGTCGTTGCCATCTGTCCTTTTGGGTTTGACTTTCGGTGAAGGTTACTCGTCGGATGGCATCTGTGATAATGGGGAGATGGGTTCTTTCCTGTATTCCCCTGGCTATTTCCTCGCTCTGATTATAGCCGCGGGTCTTCCTTCTTGACTTCGTGATGGGAATAGGGATGATGGCATCTATATCCTTGAAAAAGTCTGATTCGATACCTTTGCTGGCGATGAGTCTTCCCAGATAGTTTCCGGTATCTGGACGATGATGGTATTTCAGTTTGTAGATGATGTAACTTGGATTGGAGTGGCTGTGATAATAGAAGAGGGCGGCGCATTTTTCGATAGGAATGCGCCCCCAGAACATCTTAGCCATATTGTTCTCATAGGGGTCTTCCCAGGTTGGGGTAATCGGGAGGTCCTGGAGACAGGTGGCGCATAGCATCTCCTCTGTGCCCAACAGTCGCTCATCGCAGATGGCACAGTAACGGGGGAAGAGAAAATCTATGATGTTTCCTAACAAGCTGAGCTTCATATTGTTACTTTGGACTTTGAAATTTGAACTTTATGATTAGCTTCTAATGTTTACTTTGAATTTAAACCTTTAGAAGTCGTCTTCGAAATCGATGTCTCCCAGATCTTCTTCTTTCATTTTGTCGATGCATTTGTGAATCACATCCATACCATAGCCTCTGCCGAGGGCGAAGCGGATGAGTTTCATCGAGCGTTCGTAGTCGTTTTTGGCTTTGATGGTTTTGTATTTGTTTTTTAGGAGAGGGAGGAGGGTTTCCAGATACATGTCGTCCTCGATTTCTTCGAAGATGGGGGCGGAGATTTCCTTCGGAATGTGCTTCATCCAGAGAGCCTGCTCCACCTTCCTTCGACCCCATTTATTGTATTTTATCTTGTCGTTGATAAAGAAGCGGGTGAATCGCTCGTCATCGATGAATTTCTTCTGGGTCAGGAATTCCATATTTCGGGCGATGGCATCCTCTGGGAGTTCCCACTTCTTCATCTTGTCGAGCATTTCCTGCGAGCAATGTTCGGCTTGTGTGCAGAGAGTGGTGAGCTTCAGGAGTGCCTGCTGCTCTGTCATCGGCTTCTGGGGGCGCTTGGAGTTGTTATAATATTCCATAATGCATTTATGTTTTATTGGGAGGATTACAAATCCTCCGGTTTTGATAGGTCGAACCTTTTTTTACTGCGGATTGCAAATCCGCAGGGACGCCTGGCGGTGGTCTTTCTGGAATCACCAGGTGTTGTCTTCCGCCAGGCGTTGTCTTCCGTTAGGCGTTGTCTTCCGTTAGGCGTTGTCTTCCGCTAGGCGTTGTCTTCCGTTAGGCGTTCCGCCGGATTTGCAATCCGGCGTCAAAAAATGTTCGACCCTATTATTTTGCGGATTTGCAATCCGCTTATCTAATAGACTATTTCATAGCTCGCATCATTCTCTTCTTTCCGAAAGCATCTTCCTTGGTTTCAATATCCTTGAAATCAAGTTTTAGCAGCATTTCCCGGGTCTCCTTTTCGTAGATAGGATTAATCTCGAAGTATAATGCTCCTCCGGATTTGAGTGCTGAAGATGCATATTCGGCGATGGCTCTGTAGAATTTCAGCGGGTCTTCATCGGGAACGAAGAGGGCGAGGCTCGGTTCGTGCTCCAGCACATTCTTTTCCATATCCGCTTTCTCCTTTTCGCAGATATAAGGAGGATTGCTCACGATGAGGTCTGCTGCTTCTGCTGCTTTTGGCAAAGCCAATGCATCCTGATGTTCTATTCTGACATTTCCGGCTTTCATCATTTCCACATTTCCTTGTGCTATTCGGAGGGCATCTTCCGAAATATCCCATCCTGTAACCTCAGAATTAGGAATGTTGAGTCCTAATGTGATGGCAATGCAGCCGGATCCTGTGCAAATATCAAGAATCAGCTTAGCGTCGTCTGTCGCCTGAGGAGAATTTCCCGAAGAATCTTCTGGAGAATCTTCTGAAGAATCTCCCGAAGAAACGATTGTTTTTTCGATCATATCCTTCTCTATCCATTGGCAGAGTTCTGCGGTTTCCGGTCTCGGAATCAGCACGCCTGGCTCCACATGAAAGATCCTTCCCGCAAAGTCGGCTTCGCCCAAAACATACTGCACAGGTTCTCCTTTTTGCAGTCTTATGATAATTTCTTCCAGTTTTCTTTCCTCGTCTGCAGATAATTCATTAACTTTGCCGCAGATTATGTCGGTCAGAGTCATTCCGTACTTCACATCAAGCACGGTGCGGACGATAGCCTGTGCTTCGCCAGCATCATAAAGTGGGGTGAGGGATTGCCAAAGTTGCTGATACGTTTTCATCTTGATATTGCTTGTTGCGATTTGATTTGAGAGCAAAGGTACGACAATTTATCGAAAATGAGTAAGAAAAACGAAGAAAAATAGGATATGGAACGAAATAAAGTATCTTTTCTGAATCCGCAGACGGGCGAACCGCTTAGTCTGCAGGAGATAGATGAAATGTTCATGCGCCGCTGCCTGCAGTTGGCTAAGAACGGTAGGCAGAATGCGAAGCCTAATCCGATGGTGGGCGCCGTCATCGTGAGCGAAGAGGGCAGAATCATCGGCGAGGGCTATCATGTAAGATGTGGTGAGGGGCACGCTGAAGTTAATGCCTTTGCGTCTGTGAAGCCCGAAGATGAGCATCTGCTGAAGGAAGCCACCATCTACGTGAGTCTCGAACCCTGTTCTCATTATGGCAAGACGCCTCCTTGTGCCGACCTTATCGTAAGAAAAGGTGTAAGGAGATGTGTCTGTGGCTGCGTGGATCCTTTCGCCAAGGTGCAGGGTCGTGGGATCCGGAAGATTCGTGAGGCAGGTATTGAAGTAACGGTGGGTGTTCTGGAGGCGGAATGCCTCGAACTGAACAAGCGCTTCATCACCTTCAATACCCATCAGCGACCATACATCATCCTGAAATGGGCGCAGACGGCGAATGGCTTTCTGGATAATAATTATCAGGGTATGGCGATTTCTTCACCATTTACCAAGATGCTTTCGCATAAGCTTCGTGCCGAGAACGATGCCATCCTGGTGGGTAGAATTACCGATGAGCGTGACCATAGCCAGCTCAACGTGAGAGACTGGAGCGGCAAGGATCCGATGCGACTGGTCATCGATCGCCATCATCCTTGTTTCGAGGGCTTGGATTTCTCCAAGGGAAAGGAAGAGGTGTTGAAGCAGATGATGCAGTACCTATATAATAATAAGGTGCAGTCGCTGATTGTAGAAGGAGGCGCCATCACCCATCAGGCTTTCCTCGATGCCGGATTATGGGATGAAATCAGGGTAGAAACATCTTTATCCACAGATGTGGAAAACGTGGTAACTGCTGGAACTGCAGCGCCAAAGCTTCCTCATAACATCCGCTTAATCAGCCATGAGGCGTATGATGGAAACATCATCAATACCTATGAGCGCCAATAGTTTCATAGGAGCAATAAAGCTAATCATAAAGTTCAAAGTTCAACATTCAAAGTTCAATGTAAAAAATGAGCAATAGATTTACATCGCGCCTGAGCGATAACGACGATTTCAAGCGAGACGAGTTGATTCGCAAGATAGAGCACGCCGTGGAGCACATGACGCTCGCTGAACTGGAAGCCCTGTCGTATGACATGTTTACCAAGGGCTACATCCAGGATTACTAAATGCTATTTCGCAGCACGCCCTGAAAGGGCAGAAGCTCCTAGCCCAGGGCAGCGCCCTGGGTTTAAAGTGATATAATAAAATCGCCCTGAAAGGGCAAAAGCTTTCATTTCCAAAGCTTTTGCCCTTTCTATTATATTTGCACTTGGAAAAATAAAGAGGTGAAAATCTTTATATCTGCAAACTTTTGTTAACTTTGCAGAAAACTAGATAAGTACAATAAAAAAAGAAGAATACTCCATATCCAGCGTTAACCCTGTGCCCCTTCTAGCATAGT
>OIBF01000194.1_pt1 | contig 23116 bp, 15 predicted proteins | sample 1580921 | NCBI WGS metagenome assembly OIBF01 (sample SAMEA3882506, study PRJEB24775) | human gut metagenome | biome: human-associated habitat; feature: intestine environment; material: feces | place: Netherlands | collected 2009/2010
CATCGTTTGAAAAGGGTTCATTTAGCTTCTACGGTAACAGAAGTGTACAAAGGGGCATTTCAATATTGCAAACAACTTGATGTAGTAGAAGCACCAGAAAAATTGTGTTTATATTCAGAGAGTGAGGCATTTGTGGATGAAATCCGTAATGGTTTAGGCGTTCGTCGGGATGCACCAGGTCAAACAAGGTATCCAATGATAATTCGATATTAGCTACTGACAGAAAATCTGTCACTTCACATAAAGCAAAAACTGAATATGTAAGAAATATTTTTTATTTTATAACATTTGTTCAGGTGTCAAAAGGGGTCTCTCCCAAATTTTGTGTAAAGTCCAGACAGCTATAAAACAAGAGCAATTTTAATATGAGGCGGCAGACGGCGAATCCGGCTGTTGCCTTAACAACAACATAACGCCGACAAGGGGGAATGTCAAGGGCGGCGAAGCCGTTCATATACCCTTGACATTCCTCCGCAGCAGGTGTTAATCCGGCATACGCTCAGCGAAATAGATGGACAGCTGCGCATGGATGCGGCTCCAGTCCTGCCGCCGACCCGTCCACTTTTTCGTAAGCCTGCTCAAAGCCCTCTGGGTCTTCGAGAATCCAAATTGTACTTTCGTCGTTGGCAAGGTCGGTGTTCATCTGGGTGGCACCGGCCATCTGACCGTTCATGTCGGTCAGGGCGGCATCGGCGCTCCATGTGTAGTTGTTCACCTGCACCACCACAGCCCCGTCGCCGTTGGCGTCCTCCGCATAGTCTGCCAGCGCAGTCTGCAGGCGCTGCACGGCCTCGTCCGGCAGGGCCTCCGCCGTGACTACCGCCACGGTGTAGTCCGGGTCTACGGTAGTCAGCAGGCCGTGCGCCACATACGCTACGCCCACAATGACCATTGCCGCCACCGCCACGATGCCCCAGTTGTAATACCACCAGTTGGCGCGGGAGCGCTTTTTCTGCTCCTGTGCGGTCAGGGGCTTATCCGGCGCTGCCGGGCGCGGGATGCTGCGCACCTCTACGCCGTATTCCTGCCGCAAAACCGGGAACAGGGTCTGCATCGCTGCCAGCCCCGGCAGCCAGAAGCCGAACAGCACCGCCCAGAAGATGCTGACAGGGAACAGCAAGATCATGCCGCCGATGCCCGCCAGCATGAGAACGCCTGCCAGGACGCAGCGCGCCGGGGCGACAGCCAGCAGCCTGCCCGCCCGGCGCAGCAAGCTGTCCGGGGCGGGCAGTTGCAGCGGCAGAACGGCAGCGCAAAGCGTAGCCAGAACCGCCAGCACCAGAAAATCCAGCGCCAGAAATACCAGCACCGCAAGCCCGGGGTAATACCCCTGTTGCGCGGCGGCTTCAAACACAAAGGCCGATACAAAGCACAGCAGCCCCAGCACCAGCGTGCCAATGCAGCCAAAGCCGCAGGCGGCTTTCCAATGGGCGGCTAGGGTCTGCTTTGCCCGGGGCAGCCACTGAGAGGGGTCGTTCTGCAAGCTGCGCAGAGCGCAGTCTGCCAGCAGCACCATGGCAGGGCCGGTCAGCAGACCGGTGACCGCACTGCACACCACCGTCAGCGGCAGGGAGAGCAGGGTCACGCCCAGCGAGACCCCCAGTGCGGCAGGCAGGCAGAGCACGCAGACCATCAGGTTCGTGCCCAGCAGCTGGCCGAGGTCGCGGCCGACCATCTGGCAAAAGCGTGCAAAGCCTTTTTTCTCCGGCTCGTTTGGGCCTACGCCATGGCCGTCCCGCCCATAAAGGGCATTGTAGATGCTCATTTTACTTCACCTCGGTGCCAAAGGCTTCGATTTGGGTCAGCGCCGGGAAGGGGGAAGTCCCCTCGGCCTGAATCAGATCCTTCAGCACAAGGCTGCGCACCCGCTTGGGCTCAAAGGTCACGCTCTGGGGCTTGGCGCTTTTCACCAGCGGGATGTCCAACCTGCTGCCGTCGGAAAATTCCACCGTGGCCTTGACCCAGTAATTGTCGTGGGGGAAATCTGCCCGCTCGGTGATGCGCAGCTCATCCAGCAGTACTTCCCGGCCAAAATCCAGCGTCAGGGCTGCGTTCGGGTCGCGGTTGATGCCCCAGCTCTGGTAGGGGTACTCGCCGTGAGCGCTGTTCTCAAAAATGCCGTCGATGGCGTTGCGGGCGGCAAACACCGCCTCGCCGCGCGTTTCTACGTTGGCGCTGGCGTGGGGATAAAAACCGGTGTCGCCATGCTCGTCATAGCAGTTGAAGGCCAGATTCCGCCGGGCGGCAATCTCTTCCGGCAGTGCCAGCCGTGCCCGGATAACGTGACGGCTGCCCGCAAAGCTCTTGGGCGAGTAGGTGATGGCCTGCTCCCCGAAGGGAATGTGGAAGTTGATCTCCCGCTTGACCACATACACAAGGGCTTCGGGCATGGTGTCCTCGAACTGGATGACGCAGTACTGCCCGGGATGGTCGATCTCCAGCGCCACCCGGTCGCCGGGCTTGTAGCAGTTGGTGTAAACAAGGGATACGGCGGTGTCGGCGTCACAGGTCATCAGGGTGTGGCCGGCTTCGTCCAGAATTTTCAGCTTGATGGTTTCCATGGCAGTTCTCCTTAGTACAGTTCGAGGTTCAGCATTTTTTGGAAATGCAGGGTGATCTTATAGATTGTTTCCGGCCATGCGGTGCGCAGGCGCGGGTCGGTGATGGGCACCGGCGTAACAGCAGCCGTTACGGCAGCCGGGTCAAAGCGGATGCCGCCCAGTGTGCCCACCGCAAAGCCATCCGCAGTGGGGATGGGCTGCTGCTCGGTGAGCAGGGTCAGCTCCACCGTGCCGGGATAGTCCGTTTCGTCCCGCAGGGTGATGCCCTGTTCACTGACCGATACGCTGCGGCGGTAGGTGGTAAGCTCCGGGATCGGAGGGTACGCGCCCGCCAGTTCGCCGGTGATGCTGTTTTCTGCGGTGCACACCTCCCGGGCAGCGTATTCCGCGCCGGGCAGCTGCTGGATGCCGTTAAAAGTGGGCAGGTTATGCCATGTGCTCTGCATCGTCCAGATCTCATACCGCTGGGGGCTGAAGGTCTTTTTGGTGTAGCTCTCCACTCCGATATCGATGAGAAACGGTCTTCCGTCCTTGTACACGGTAATGCTGCCGGTATCGTTGTGGTTGTGGCTGTCGCCGTTGGAGCCGAACTTTGCACCCAGCACCCAGCTGCCCTGCCGCGCGGCATAGACGCCCACGCTGGGGTACCACACCGTTAAATGGTGCCGGGGCGCTGCGGAGTACGCCATCATTTCTTCTTCTGCAAAGGCGGTGGTCAGCCGGTACCACAGGTTGATGTGGGTGCTGCCGTCCGGGTTCTGCAAATGGTCGGGGTCGGCATCGGCACGGAAGTCTGCCGCCGCAAGGGCCTGCAAAGCATCGCTGCCCACAGCCTGCCCAAAGCGGTATTCCCGCGCACCGCACCGCCCGGCAAGGGGGCTGCAATCGCCAAAGTTCAGGTAGTAAGGCCCTTCCACATGGACGTTGCAGATGTACTCTGCAATGTTTTTGATTTTAGGTTCATGGAACAGGGGAGAGAAGGCCTCCGGCACAATGCTGGACAAAATTTCAAGGCAGCCCCACAGGGTCAGCCCGGCGTGGCGGTAATACTGCGCACCCTCGTTGCAGCAGCCGTCCGCACCGTAGTCCTTTAAAAAGCAGTCAAGACTGTATGCTGCCTGTTTGACGGCAGCCTGCCGCTGCTGCTGCGTGGTGGGCAGCAGAAAGACCGTGAGCAGCACATTCTGGGTGCACCAGCTCGTCCAATTGCACATAGGCTCTTCGCCGTTGCCCATCCACCAGAAGTGGCTTGTAAAATAGGGCGTCAGGATGCGGGCGTCCAGCTCCTGCTCCATCCGCGCCGTGATGCCCGGCGCGGCAGTATCCAGCTCATCGGGCAGTAAGTACCGGGTCAGCGCCAGAAGCGCGCCGGTCTCGGCGGCAAATAAATCTACGATGGGGCGGGTGGTGTCCGGCAGGGGCAGCTGCGGGGTGTCCCGGATGTAGCTGTTGTGGGCGGGCAGCTGCCATGCGCTTTCCTCGCAAAGCGCCCATACGGTATCTGCAATTTCATCCAGAAAGCGCCCTTCGTGCTCCACACACTCGGCACTTACCAACGCGCACAGCCGCGCCCGGCGGGAGAAGTAAGCCGTCTCCCATGGCATGCGCCGCCCAGTGTGGGTGAAATCCAGCCAGAGCGAGAGCGGCAGGGGCGCAATGGGCGTTTGCAGCGCGGCTTCTCCCGCCTGCAAAAAGCGCTGCTTTGCCCGCAAGGGCAGCCCCTGCCATGCGGTGCGTTCCTTGGCAGGGGGGAATGGCCGGTAGCCGGGAAGAAATTCCGGCAGATGGGCAAGTTGTTCCTGTATCATAAAAGCCTCCGATTTTAAATACTTTGCTGGTATTCCCGCGGGCTGAGCCCCGTGACCTTTTTGAACACCTTGGAAAAATAGAAAGCGCTCTCGTACCCCAGTTTCTCAGCGATCTCGTATACTTTCAAGTCGCCCTGTTCCAGCATCTCTTTCGCCGCAGCGATGCGGGTCTCGGTGATGTACTCCACAAAGCCGCTGTCGCCGTATTTGCCGAACAGCTGGCTGAGGTAGTTGGGCGAAAAATTGAACACAGCCGCCACATCGGCCAGCGTCAGTTTTTCCGAAAGGTGATTCTTAATATACTCCTGCACCTGTGCCACCACCTGCATCTTCCCGGCGGTGGCGTCGCCCTCGTTGACCTCCACGAACTGGATGGGCTGCTCCACCGTGAGCAGGGGCTGCAGGTGGGCGTTTTCCCGGCAGCGGCGCGCCAGCCCCAGCAGGGAGCCGGTGGGGCGACCTACCGCCCAGAGCAGCCGTACCGTGAAATAGTTGTATAGAATTTGGCTGGCGCGTTCCAGCAGCGGGCGCAGCACCGTCCGGTAGTTCTGGCACTGGGCATCGGTCAGGCAGAACAGCACATTGCAGCGCATGGCATCCGCCCCGGTCACATAGCAGGGCAGGTAGTTTTGCAGGGTGGTCTCCAGCATCCGCCCGCAGGAAAAACTCAGCTTCAGCTGCTGGGCGGGGGTAAGGGCGGTGTTGGCGATGATCTCGCAGCTGGCTACAAGGTAGGCGTCGCTTGCAAGGTTCAGCTCCATGTGCTGCAAAGGCTGCTCCAATGCGGCTTCGTCCGGGAACAGCCCGGCGTACAACCGCACGAAAAAACGCTCCTGATAGCTGCGCACACTCTCGGCAAGGTTTTCCTGTGCCGACAATTCGCCCAGCAAAGCACGCTCCTTTTTTACCTTTTCGGCGGCCTTGGCAAGGGCGGTTTGCAGGTTCTCGGGGGTCAGGTCCAGCTTGACCAGATAATCCACCACCCCGGCACCCATGGCCTGCTTGATGTAATCAAATTCTTCAAAGCTGGTCAGCATGATAAAGGCGGGCAGGGCGCTGCGTTCCCGGCAGGTGCGGGCAAGGGTAAGCCCGTCCATCACCGGCATTTTTACGTCGGCAATGACGATATCCGGCTTCTCCCGCTCAATGAGTTCCAGCGCCAGCTTGCCGTTGCGGGCGGTGCCGCAGACGGTATAGCCCAGCTTTTCCCATTCCAGCATCCCCTGCAGGCCGATGAGCACCAGCGGCTCATCATCCACCAGTAATATCCGCAGCATGGCTGTCTCCTTTCTGTTGATAGGGCAGCCGGATGGTGACCTCGGTGCCCACGTCCTCTTCACTTTCAATGGTCAGGCCGTAGCCCTCGCCAAAGGAATACCGGATGCGGCGGTTCACGTTCCACAGGCCGACATGACGGAACTTTTCAGCCTTTTCGGCACCCTCGGCGGGCTCGTCCAGAAGATGCGCCACCAGCTCCGGCGGCATGCCCACGCCGTCGTCGGTAATGCGCAGCAATACGTCCCCGGTATCCGGGTCGGTGGAGATATCCAGCAGCACGCTGCCGTGGCCGCCCTTGGGCTCCAGCCCGTGGAAGATGGCGTTTTCCACCAGCGGCTGCAAGGTGAACCGGGGGATCATGCAGTCCCGGCAAAGGGTCTCGCTTTCAATGCGGGAGACCTCAATTTCCAAGTCGCCGCCGTAGCGGTATTGCTGGATGGTAAAGTAATCGTTGAGCAGCGCCAGCTCCTCCTGCAAAGGCACCAGCTTCTGGGTGCCCTTGGAGATGCTCTTGGTCAGCCGCGCAAAGGCGGTGACCATCTCGGCAATGCCGGGCGCGTGCTGGATGGTGGCCATCCAGCGGATGCTGTTGAGGGTGTTGTAGATAAAGTGCGGGTTCACCTCGTTTTGCAGCATCCGGTATTCCAGCTCCTGCTTGCGGCGCTCGTCCTCCACCCGGCGGGTCATCAGGCTGTCCACGTTTTCAGCCAGCTGGTTGATGCCCCGGCCGATGTCGCCCAGCTCGTTGTTCCACTCCACCGTGCGGTCCGGGGCAAAGTTGCCGCTGCCCACGGTCTCGATGCGCTTTTGCAGCGCCTCCACCGGGCGGGTGATGACCCGCTCCAGCCAGTGCTGCATCAAAAAGCTCAGTCCCCAGATGATGGCAGTGCCAAGGGCGACCAGCCACAGGTACACGCCGTAGTGCAGCAAAAAGGTATTTGCGGGCAAAAGCTGTACCAGTGCCGCGCTGCGGCCGTTCAGTGTTACCTTGACTACATAATACTTCTGGCCGTCCAGCTGCACCTTGCCCTGCCATGCGGTCTGCTCTGTCACGCCGTTATTGCTGCCGGTGCGCAGGGTATAGTCCACCTCCCGCAGCGGGTTTTCAATCTCGGTCAGGCTGCCGTTTTCGATCTGCCACAGGCGGCTGCCCATCTCCCAGTACAGGGCGCTGCCGTCGGTCAGGCTGTAGCCCGCGGCCGGGTCGGTGATAATGGCGGTGTCCAGCGCAAGGTAGGTGCTGCCCCGGTGCAAGGTGCCCTTGCCGCAGCGGACAGGCTGGCTGAGGGCGATGCAGTCCGGGCTACCGGGCAGCAGCGGGTCGGTGGTGAACTGCATCCCATACCCCTTGGGGAGAAACTGATTTATGCTGGTGCGGTTGAGCGCCGCCGAGGAGTTCAGCGTGCCGAACTGTAAATGCCGGTCGTTTTCATTGGTAATAAAAAAGCGGAGGATATGGCTGTACAGGGTGCTGGAATAGTATTTTTCCTGCACGGCTTCGTAGGCGGCAATGGTCTGGGTGCCGTTGATATTTTCCTGCGAGATGTACCGCCGCACGGTGCTGTCGATGGAAGCCCAGTTCAAAAGAGCATCGGCGCTGTCCAGACTGGTCTCGATGGAGGTAGCCACCAGCCGCAGGTTGAACTCTGCCGCCTGCAGGGAGTTGGCGCGCACATATTGGTTGGAGAGGGTGAACAGCGCCGCGCCCACGGCCAGCGAGGTAAGAAAGGTAAAAAAGCGCATTCCCCACACGATCTGCCGCCGCAGCGGGAAACGATGGCTGCTCTTCATAGCGGAGCCTCCTTTCCGGTAATATTTTGCATTCTTTCCTTTATACAGTACTGATTCCGGCGCGGTTTGTCAACGACTTTTTTCATGAAAATTGTGTACTTTATACGCTTTTTTCTTGTGCCATGGATGTAAACTGTGCAAGAGAACAAGAAAGTGCAGACTCCAGTGTAAGAAAGTGCATCTTTTTTTAAAAGATACAGAAAAACTGCAACTCTTCCCGGAATTTTTCCATTCCGGTTTTTGCGTTTGTGCGGTATCCTAGTGTCAACAAAAGCGAGTGGCTCCCCGGCACGGGGGAGACCGTTGCACGCAATACACACACTGCCCTGAAGGAGGACACACTTATGAAAAAGATCTCTCGTCGTTCGTTCCTTACCGCTGCCGCTGCCTGCGGCGCTGCTGCTGCTCTGAGCGCCTGCGGCGGCTCTTCCGCAAGCTCCACCGCTGCTTCCTCCACTGCCGGTTCCACCGCTGCATCCGCAGCAGCAGGCCCTGTTACCCTGCAGTGGTCGGTGTGGGATAAGGAGTCCACCCCCTACTGGCAGGCCATGGCCGACGGCTACATGGCAAGCCACAAGGACGTGACCATCGAGATGGTGGATCTGGGCTCCAGCGATTACATGACCGTTCTGGCTACCCAGCTGGCCGGCAGCGCCGATCTGGATGTCGTGACCGTCAAGGATATCCCCGGCTACGCAAACCTGATCAATCTGGACTACCTCAAGCCCCTGAACGAGGTGCTGACCCGCGACACCGGCGATTTCAACGGCACCATCGAGCAGCTGACCACCGATGACGGCAACTTCTACGCCGTGCCCTTCCGCAGCGACTTCTGGGTGCTGTACTACAACAAGGATCTGTTCGATAAGGCCGGTGTGGAGTATCCCTCCAATGACCTGACGATGGAAGATTACGATGCTCTGGCTCGCAAGATGACCAGCGGCTCCGGCGACACCAAGGTCTATGGCTGCCACTACCACACCTGGCGCTCCGCCGCTTCTCTGTTCTCCATTCTGGACGGCAAGAACACCATCATCGACGGCAAATACGACTTCATGAAGCCCACCTACGATATGGTCATTGCCCAGCAGAAGGACGGCATCTGCATGGACTACGGCTACCTCAAGACCTCTTCTCTGCACTACTCCGCAGCCTTTGAGAACCAGCAGTGCGCAATGGTCAACATGGGCAGCTGGTTCATTTCCACGCTGGAAGCTTACATGAAGGATGCCGAGACCAAGTTCAACTGGGGCATCGTCAAGTATCCGCACCCCGCCGGTGCAGAGGCTGGTTCTACGCTGGGCACTGTGACCAGTCTGGCCATCAACGCCGATTCTCCCAAGGCAGAGACCGCTGCCGACTTCATCAACTGGTGTGTCTCCGAGGAGGGCGCACAGGCCATTGCCAAGACCGGCACCTTCCCGGCCTGCGGCTCCGCTGCCACCGCCGAGATCATCAAGTCCACCGAGGGCTTCCCCGAGGACAGCAATTCTGTGGATGCACTGACCACTAGCAATGTCTATCTGGAAATGCCCTACACCCAGTACGCATCTGATATCGAGACCATTCTGAACGCCGAGCACGATGCCATTATGACCATGAGCGAGACCGTGGACGAGGGCATCCAGAACATGAACGATCAGGTTCCCGCAGTTCTCGGCTGATAAAGCGTTTTCCGCAATGGTTTGCGGTTCTCCTTCTTCATCATTTTCGATCCCCATTCATTTTCCGGTGGACGAGCATCGGAAAAAAGCCCTGTCCGAGCGGGGCGGGTATGCACAGCGCCCGCCCCGCTCATTTTTTGGAAAAATGGTTATACTTCCGGGAAAGGAGGCTCTTTTATGGCGAGTGCTGCTGTCCAGAATAAAACTCCCCGTAAAGTGCTAAAAAAATCGACCCGCGATTCTCTGATCGCGTATTCCTTCATTGCGCCAAACTTCATCGGCTTCTGCGTGTTTACGCTGGTGCCCATGGTGTTTGCCATTGCGCTGGCCTTCTGCGCATGGGACGGCCGCCACGCCATCGAGTTTATCGGCCTGAAGAACTTTGTAAAGCTCTTCACCACCGATAAAATTTTTCAGGCGGCGCTGAAAAACACCGTCGTCTATGTCATCGGTACCGTGCCGCTTACGCTGGCCTGCTCGCTGGCCATGGCTGTGCTGCTGAACCAGAACGTGAAGTTGCGCAACTTCTTCCGCACCGTGGCGTTCTTCCCCTATGTTGCCTCGCTGGTGGCGGTGGCAGCGGTGTGGAACATGATCTTCAACCCCTCCATGGGCCCCATCAACATGATCCTGAACCAGTTCTTTGGCGTGGCGGTGGAAAACCTGCCCCGCTGGGCTGCCGGTAAGGACACCGCTATGATCACGGTCATCCTGTTCAGCGTGTGGAAGAACATGGGCTACTACATGGTCATCTATCTGGCCGGCCTGCAGGGCTGCAACCCGGATCTGAACGAAGCCGCCGAGCTGGACGGTGCAAACCGCTGGCAGCAGTTCTGGCACATCACCCTGCCGCAGCTGCGCCCCACCACCTTCTTTGTGGTCATTATGCTCACCATCTCCGGCTTCAAGGTCTACGACCAGATGTACATGATCACGCAGGGCGGCCCCGGTACTGCTACCATGACGCTGGTGTACTACATCTATAATGTGGCCTTCGTCAATACCCCGAAATACGGCTACGCAAGTGCAATTTCCATGGTGCTGTTCGTACTGGTGCTGATCGTTACCATCATCCAGTTCCGCGGTTCCAAGGGCGAGAACTGAGAAAGGAGGAAGAACTATGTCTGCTGCTATTATCAAGACCGAAGCCTCTCAGAAGCGCCGCAATTTCATCTCCAAGTTCCTGATCTATTTCTTCCTCATCGTCATCACAGCTTGTATGCTGCTGCCCTTTTTGTGGATGCTGTCCTCCTCCTTTAAGCTGAATAAGGACGTGTTCGGCTTCCCCATCCAGTGGATTCCCAAAAATCCCCGCTGGCAGAACTATGTGGACATCTGGACCCAGATCCCGCTGCTGACCTTTGTGAAAAACACGGTCAAGATCACCGTGGTGGTCACCCTGTTGCAGCTGTTCACTTCCTCCTTTGCAGCCTACGCCTTTGCCAAGATGCAGTTCAAGGGCAAAAACGCGCTCTTCCTCGGCTACATTGCCACCATCGCAGTGCCTTGGCAGGCCTACATGGTGCCCCAGTTCATGATGATGAGCTCGTGGCATTTGAACAACACCCATCTGGCCATTATGTGCCTGCAGGCCTTCAGCGCCTTCGGCGTGTTCCTGATGAAGCAGTTCTACGAGGGCGTGCCCACCGAGCTGTGTGAGGCTGCCCGCATTGATGGCCTGAGCGAGTACGGCATCTGGTGGCACATCATGCTGCCCCTCAGCCTGCCCGCCCTGTCCACCCTGACCATCTTCACCTTCGTGAACACATGGAACGACTTCCTTGGCCCCCTGATCTACCTGACCAAGACCGAACTCAAGACCATCCAGATCGGTCTGCGTATGTTCATCACCCAGTATTCCGCAGAGTACGGCCTGATCATGGCGGCCTCTGTGGTGGCACTGATCCCGGTGCTGATCGTGTTCCTCTCCCTGCAGAAGTATTTTGTGCAGGGCGTGGCATCCACCGGCATCAAGGGCTAAACAAATCACCCGTAAGCGGGGCGTGGGCAGTACCCGCGCCCCGCATTTTTTGCAGAAATAGAGGGAAAGCGTTATGTTATATCCTGAACAGAATGAAGCGCGCTTGAAGCTGAGCCTTGACGGCACATGGGCGTTTGCGCTGGGCAGCTGCGTGGAAGACCAGTTCGATCCCGCAAAGCCCCTGCCGGATGCCCAGCCCATCGCCGTGCCCGCCAGCTACAACGACCAGAACGACCAGACCACCGCCCTGCGCCGCCACTACGGCTGGGCATGGTATCAGCGCAAAGTCACCCTGCCCACTTTCTGCGCCGGGCAGCGGGTGGTGCTGCGGTTCGGCTCGGTGACCCACACCGCAAAAGTCTGGCTGAACGGCCAGCTTATTGCGCAGCACAAGGGCGGCTTTACTCCATTTGAGGCAGACGTTACCGCCCTGCTGCGCCCCGGCGAAACGGCGCTGCTGACCGTCGCCTGCGACAACCGGGTGAACCACAGCACCCTGCCTGTGGGCAACGAGGACGGACAACTGGCCTTCTTTGGCTCAGACAATGCGGGCATCCCCAGTGTGGAGGCTGCCAAGCGCGCCGCCGCACCCCAGAACCGCCCCAACTTTGACTTTTTCAACTATGCGGGCATCCACCGACCAGTGTGGCTCTACACCACCCCCAAAGAGTATATCGAGGATGTGACCGTAGTGCCCGCCGTGGACGGCACGGTGCAGTACGCGGTCAAAACCACCGGCAGCGCGCCTGTCCATGTCACGGTGCTGGATGCGGACGGCAACGCCGTTGCAAGCGCCGAGGGTGCAGAAGGCACGATCACCATCCCGGAAGTGCATCTCTGGGAGCCCAGACCCGGCACGCCCTACCTGTACACCCTGCACATCACCTGCGGGGCAGACGTCTACGACCAGACCTTTGGCGTGCGCAGCATTGAGGTGCGGGGCACACAGGTGCTTTTGAACGGAAAACCGCTCTATTTCAAGGGCTTTTGCAAGCACGAGGACTTTACCGCCCATGGACGCGGCTTTGACCCGGTGCTGAACGTGAAGGACGTGAATCTGATCCACTGGGCAAACGCCAACGCGGTGCGTACCAGCCACTACCCCTACGCTGAGGAGTTCTACGACCTGTGCGACCGGGAGGGCATTCTGGTCATGGACGAGACCCCGGCGGTGGGTATCGGCGGCGGGGCGGCGGTGAATCCTTACAAGGAATATCCCCTTGCGGAGCATCACCGGCAGGTGCTTGCCGAGATGATCCATCGGGACAAAAACCACCCCTGCGTGGTGCTGTGGAGCCTTGGCAACGAGCCGGATCTGGAGCACTTCCCGCAGGATGCCTACGATTACTGGCACCCGCTGTATGAGCTGGCACATCAGCTGGACCCGCAGAACCGCCCGGTCACCCTCGTCTGCTGCCAGAACGACTACACCAAGGATATCACCACCCGCACCTTGGATATCGTCTGCATCAACCGCTACTACGGCTGGTACAACCTTTCCGGCGACATGGACGCTGCCTGCTACGGCTTGAATCAGGAGCTGGATTTCTGGGCAGAGCAGCACAAGCCCGTGATGATGAGCGAGTACGGTGCAGACACTGTGGCAGGCCTGCACACCGCCGGAGCCGAGATGTTCAGTGAGGAGTTTCAGGTGGAGTTCTACCGCCGTCTGGATGCAGAGTTTGACAAGCGCCCGTGGTTTGTGGGAGAATTTGTCTGGAACTTTGCAGACTACGACACCGTGCAGGGCCCCATGCGGGTGGACGGCAACAAAAAGGGCCTGTTCACCCGGGACCGCCGCCCCAAGCTGGGTATGCACTTTCTGCGCCAGCGGTGGGCAGAGATACCTACGTTTGGATTTAAGGAGTAATCATGATGAAAACCTACCAGAACCACGCTATGACCGACGCCGAGGCACGGCAGGCACTGGCCGATGCCTGCAAACAGGTGGAGACCAATCTGCCCCTGTACACCTACCAGTGCCAGAACCATTCCAGCGTCAACAATATCTACCCCGGCTGCGCCAATAATCAGTGGACCTGCGGCTTTTGGCCGGGGGAGATCTGGCTGGCCTACGAAGCCACCGGGGAGGAAAAATTCAAGACCGCCGCCCTCATTCAAGTGGACAGCTTTGCGGACCGCATTGCCCGCAAGGTGGAGGTTGACCACCACGATATGGGCTTTTTGTACAGCCCCACCTGTGTGGCAGCATGGAAGCTGGTGGGCAGCGAAAAGGGCAAAAACGCCGCCATTGCCGCCGCCGACCAGCTGCTGACCCGCTACCAGCCCAGCGGCCGCTTCTTGCAGGCATGGGGCACCATGGACGACCCCGACAACTACCGCTATATCATTGACTGTATGCTCAACGTGCCGCTGCTGTACTGGGCAGCGCAGGTGACCGGCAGCGACCACTACCGCGAGATCGCCGCTGCCCACACCGCCACCACGCTGGCAAACTCCTTCCGGCCGGACGGCAGCACCTACCACACCTTCTTTATGAACCCGGACGGCACCCCCAAGGGCGGCCGCACCTGTCAGGGCTATAAGGATGACAGCTTCTGGGCACGGGGACAGGCGTGGGGCGTGTACGGCAGCGCCATTGGCTACACCTACACCCACGATGAAAAGTTTTTGGATGTGTTCCGCAAAGCGCTGGCGTTTTACCTTTCCCGCCTGCCGGAGGATATGATCCCCTGCTGGGATATGCTCTTTGCCCCGGAAAGCGGCGAACCCCGGGATTCCTCCTCCGCTGCCATCGTGGCCTGCGGCCTGCTGGAAGCGGCAAAGTATGTGGACGAAACAGAAGCTGCCCAGTGGCGCACGCTGGCGCGGCAGATGCTGGCCAGCCTTGCCACAAACTATGCAGTAAAGCCCGGCACCCTCGGCTCCGGCCAGCTGCTGCACGGCACTTACAGCAAAAAGAGCCCCTACAACACCTGCACCCCGGAGGGCGTGGATGAATGTACGAGCTGGGGCGATTATTTTTACATGGAGGCGCTGACCCGCCTGACCAAAGACTGGGAGATGTACTGGTGATGAACTTGCAGACCAAAGCGGATTTTACCGCACTGATGCACAAATTTCTCGACCCGCTCAAGCCTTATTATTCCGCAGGCTGTGCCCGGCTGCATCTGGGCGAGACGGGTGTGACCTACAACCAAAATGCCATTGAGCTGGAAGCCTTCAGCCGCCCGCTGTGGGCGCTGGTGCCCTTCTGGGTGGGCGGCGGTTCCGACCCGGAATTTGAAAAAATCTACCGCAAGGGACTTGCCGCCGGCACCGACCCGGAAAACCCCGAATACTGGGGCACCACCGGGGAGTACGACCAGTGTTATGTGGAGATGGCGGCTATTGCCTGCGGCATCCTCACCGCACCGGAAAAGCTGTGGACCCCGCTTTCTGACACCGAAAAACAGAACCTTGCCGCATGGCTGGGGCAGATCAACGCCCACACCATCCCGGACTGCAACTGGCAGTTTTTCCGCATCCTTGTAAACCTTGCCCTGAAAAGCGTGGGGATGCCTTACAGCCCGGAGCTGCTGGAGGACGGTCTTTGCAAAATCGACAGCTATTACAGCGGCGACGGCTGGTCCACCGATGGCGCCTCGGTGCAGAAGGATTACTACATCCCGTGGGCCATCCAGTATTACGGACTGCTGTACTCTAAATTTGCCGCCGACACCGACCCCCGGCGTGCTGCACTCTACCGCCAGCGCGCCCAGCTGTTCGCGCAGCAGTTCGTCTATTGGTTCGATGCCAACGGCGCAGCCCTGCCCTTTGGCCGCAGCCTGACCTACCGCTTTGCCCAGAACAGCTTCTGGGCGGCCTGCATTTGGGCAGGGCTGGAACCGCTGCCCCTGCCGGTGATGAAAGGGCTCATCGTCCGCAACTTCAACTGGTGGCTGGGGCAGAAAATGTTCGACCGGGATGGCATCCTGACCATCGGCTACTGCTACCCGCAGATGTACATGGCCGAGCGGTACAACGCCCCCGGCAGCCCCTACTGGGGCATGAAGAGCTTTTTGTTGCTTGCTCTGCCGGATGACCACCCCTTCTGGTCTGCCGAAGCCGCGCCCATGCCCGCATTGGAGCGGCTCAAGCCCATGCCCTACGCCAATATGCTGGTGCAGCGCCGGGCGGGGCGGGTAACGGCCTATGCCGCCGGTGTCAACGAGGGGCACGGCCACGGACAGTTCCCGGAAAAGTACGCAAAATTTGCCTACGATACCCGCTTTGGCTTCTGCGCCTCCCGCAGCCGGGAGGTGCTCAATCAGGCCGCGCCGGACAGTATGCTGGCCTTTGTCATCGACGATAACGTGTTTGTACGCAAGGTGAGCAAAACGTGGGAAATTGAAGCCGGGGCTGTGACTGCGCAGTGGTCGCCCTTCCCCGGCATTGAGGTGACCACTACCATCACCCCCACGGCCACCGGCCACCGCCGCCATCATGAGATTGACAGCAGTTTCGACTGCGAAGCCTACGACTGCGGTTTTGCCGTGCCCAATTTTGCACCGGGCTACGCCGAAAGCGTGGAAAGCGATACCGCCGAAGCCCATTGCGACACCCTGCGCTGCACCGTGCGCGGCAGGGGAGAGGCAGTGGTCATCGGCTGCGACCCCAACACCAGCCTGTACTTCACCAACGTCCATCTGCCCGCTGTGAAGTACCACATCCCCAAGGGGCACACAGAACTGGACACCGAGGTCTTTGACGAAGCGGACTGATGCCGCTTCTTTCCAGAAAAACAGTCGTTTTGTGCGGCTGTTTTTCTTATATTCTGTGCTATAATGAGAGCAGAAAATGCTGCGAGGTGACATTTATGCCTTTAAATAATCCTATCACATCGGCGCTTCTGGCCGACCCGGAAATTTTCCAGCAGAACCGTCTGCCCTTCCATGCCCACTTTGCCGACCAGACAAGCCCGGAAATGCCCCTGACCGTCAGCTTGGACGGCGAGTGGAACTTCCGCTATGCGGAAAACCTGACCGCACCCTTTACGGACTGGGATACCCTGACTGTGCCCGGCTTTATCCAGATGCAGAGCCTGCAAAAGCCCGGCCAGCCCTACGGCACGCCCCATTACGTCAACACCCAGTACCCGTGGGACGGCCACGAAAAGCTGCGCCCCGGCGAAATTCCGCAGGATTATAACCCCATCGGGGAGTATCAGCGTAGTTTCACCCTGCCGGAAAGCTGGGCAAGCTGCTACCTGCGCCTGAACGGTGCCGACAGTGCCGCCGCCGTCTGGTGCAACGGCGTTTACATCGGCTACACCGAGGATACCTTCACTCCCGCTGAATTTGACATGACCGCCGCCGTCCACCCCGGCGAAAATACCCTGACGGTACAGGTGTACCGTTTCTCCTCCGGCAGCTGGCTGGAAGATCAGGATTTCTGGCGCATGAGCGGCTTATTCCGCTCCGTGGAGCTGTTCACAAAGCCGGAAGTTCACCTCGAGGACGTCTTTGTGAAGCAGAGCTTTGCAGATGATTTTTCCAGTGCTGCCGTCACCTTTGATTGCAAGGTCAGCGGCGCGGGCACCATCTCGGTGGTGTTTGATGGCGAGGAGCAGTCTGCTGAGGTGGGCGAACCTGCCGAATACGACAGCGGTGTGGTGTTCGGCAAGGGCGAGGCCGACCCGGACGTGGAAGAGGACGTGCAGGATGTCTCCTTCACCTTTACGGTGGAGCATCCCACCCTGTGGAGCGCCGAGCAGCCGAACCTGTACGAGGCAGAAATTGCCCTGCTGCGCGAGGGTGCTCTGGTGGAGCGCACCGGGCTGAAAGTCGGCTTGCGTAAGTTTGAGCTGAAAGACCGCCAGATGCTTTTGAACGGCCAGCGTATCGTGTTCAAGGGCGTCAACCGCCACGAGTGGAGCTGCCGCACCGGCCGCACCGTCAGCCGGGAAGAGATGCTGTGGGATGTAAAGAACCTGAAGGCCCACAACGTCAACGCCGTGCGCACCAGCCACTACCCCAACGACCCCTATTTCCTGTCCCTCTGCGATGAATACGGCCTGTATGTCATCGGGGAGACCAATCTGGAGACCCACGGCACATGGCAGAAGCTGGGCGCGGACGGCTCGGACGAGTGGACACTGCCCGGTGCGCGCCCGGAGTGGCGGGAAAATGTGCTTGCCCGCGCCGAAGCCATGCTGGAACGGGACAAAAACCACCCGGCCATCCTCATTTGGTCTTGCGGCAACGAGAGCCACGGCGGCAAGACCCTGTGGGAGATGAGCGAGTATTTCCGCCGCACCGACCCCAGCCGCCTTGTGCACTACGAGGGCATTTTCTGGAACCGGGAGTACCCCGCCACCTCCGATATGGAAAGCCAGATGTACACCCCGGTGGCAGACATCAAAAAGTTTCTGGCAGAGCACCCGGAAAAGCCCTTTATCATGTGCGAGTACAGCCACGCCATGGGCAACAGCTGCGGCGGCATCACCGACTACACCGAGTATGCCTACGAAGAACCGCTGTATCAGGGCGGGTTCATCTGGGAGTACATGGACCACGGCATCGCGGTCACTGACCCGGACGGCAAGCCCGGCTTTGCCTACGGCGGCGACTTCGGCGACCGCCCCACCGACCGGGAATTCTGCGTGGACGGCCTTGTGCTGCCCGACCGCCGTAACACTCCCAAAATGGACGCAGTCAAGGCGGCCTATGCACCGCTGAAGATCACCCTGACCGACACCGAAGCCGTGATTGAAAACCGGAATCTCTTTACCGACCTGAACGCCTACGACCTTGTGTTTGCGTCCTCGGTCAACGGCAAGCCGGAGCGCCGCGCCGTGCTGCGGGCAGACTGCAAACCGGGTGAACAAGTGCGCATTCCGTTCCCGTTTGCTCTGCCGGAGACAGGGCTTGCCTGCATGACCGTTACCGCCATCCAGCGGGCTGCGCTGCCCGGCATCCCGGCGGGCTATGAAGCCGCTTTTGGGCAGGTATGGCACAACCATACCGCCGCCCGGCTGACCCTGCCCGCCCCACAGCTGGTGGAGATGGACTGCAACATCGGCGTGAAGGGCAAGGGCTTCGAGTACATCTTTGGCCGCGGCAAGGGCCTTGTGTCCATCCGCTATAACGGTGTGCAGCTGCTGGACGATACCGTGCGTCCCAACTTCTGGCGTGCGCCTACCAACAACGACGAGGGCTGCGCAGAACCTTTTACATTTGCCTTCTGGAAAACCGCCGGTCTCTACGCCCGCTGCGATAACCTGACCGCCAAAACAAAGGGCGAATTTGTCACCGTCCGCGCAAACTACACTCTGCCAAATGGGCAGACGCTGCCCATTGATTTTGCCATCGACAGCGCAGGCCGCTGCGACATCACCATGACGTGGCAGGGCGAGCACACCGAGCTGCCGGAGTTCGGGCTGCTCTTCCCGCTGCGCCGGGAGCTGACCGAGGTTTCCTATCTGGGTCTTGGCCCCCGGGAGACCACCGCCGACCGCACCGCAGGCGGCAAAATGGGCGCTTGGAGCTACAATGTCCGGCAGGACTTTGCCCAGAACACCCCGGTCTACCCGCAGGAGTGCGGCAGCCGCACCGGCGTGTACAGCGCAGCGGTCACCGGCAGCGGATTGAACATAGGCATCGGCTTTGCAGGGGACAGCATGACCTTCTCGGCGCTGCCCTACACGCCCCATGAACTGGAAAACGCCCGCCACCTTTACGAGCTGCCCCGGGACGACAATAAGACGGTCGTCCGCTGCGCTGCTTTCCAGCGCGGCGTGGGCGGCGACAACAGCTGGGGCGCAAAGCCCCATGCAGACGCCTGCTTTGCGGTGGAGAAGGGAACCTCGTTCCGTTTTACGATTCAAAAATAAAAATTTACTTGGCTAAAGTGGTGGGTATCATCGTGATACCCACCACTTTGGTCTTATTGCGAAACCGTAACAAGACAAAAATCAGCGCAATATTCAAATAGTATATTTGCGATATGCAATCCAACGTTGTAGCTGCTACATTAAAAAGTTGAATTGCGGTATCCATGTTGTAGCGGCAGGAAAGCAGTTTCATCATAGTAGTGTCCTCCTGGACCTGGACTTGATTTTGGTGTGCGGCCACGCAAATCAATGCTGCCAAGTCGGTGGAGATAAAACGGCAAGGCCGCCTGCTGCCGCCAAGAAGAAAAAGGCTGTAATTCTATAAAAAGGACGGAAATCAGAGGAACCTATCAGGATTCTGTGCTCTGGTGGTCGATATCAAGAGACAAGCCGCCAACTTCACCGTGGATCGCCTTTATGTGGTAAGCGACATATTCGCGCGGATTGACACCGTAATTCTTTTTGAAGGAGCGGTAAAAGGCGTTATAATCAGAAAAACCGCATTTGGCCGGGATGGAAGAGATCGGTTCTTTTTTCATCAGCAGTCGTTTGGCTTCCAGCAGCCGCTGCTGGATGACATACTGGTAAAAGCTGATCTGCATATTCTGCTTGAACATGTGGGAAAAATTGTATTTATCAATGAAAAGCGCCTTTGCCACCGTGTCCAGTGAAAGATCGCCGCTGAGGTTCAGATCGATATAATGCAGGGCGTTGCTCAGGACGCTTGGTTTCTGCGCCTTGGCAAAAACGTGCTCTCGATTATACAAGGAGCGGTTGATGCCGATCAGGATGCGGAGAATGTCGGCCATGCCCTCACTGTGGTAACACAGGCTTTCCTCCCGGTAAGCGTGGGTCAGGGCTTCAAACTGCCCGAACCGGGCGCGGGAACTGTCCACGCTATCCCGAATCAAAAATGTTTTTGCATGACCCGGACGGAGAAAGTAATCGATGTCCGGGTCGATCTTTTTCATGGTATCAAAAGCCGGAGGGCTGAGCCACAACACATACCGCTCATAGGGGATCTCAAAGTCCCGGAAGATGGGATGGTGCATAATGGCAGGTGGGATGATTAGCAGGTCTCCCGGTTTGAGCCGGAACATTTTGTCGTGGACAACATAATCCGCATTTCCGCTGACAAAGAGAAAAATTTCATAGAACTCATGGTAATGAGAAGCGACCGGAGGATAGCTGGCATCCTTGTAATGGTCGATCTCAAAATCCGGCTCGGCCATGTAATGTTTATCGGTTTTGACGACTTTCACAGAAAAATACCTCCAGTCAAAAAATTCTTTTGGGCTAGTTCATCATAACACGATGTACCAATATATGCAATGTTTTAACCAATAAATGCCAACAATTTTGCAGAAAAGGCTGGATTATACCAAGAAATGCAAGGTTTTTGCCAAAAAAGGCCTGTACATTACAACGCGTTTGCGCTATTTTTGTTGACAGAAAGCCTGTTGCACAAGGCAGAACAGAAATGGTAGGGAATGCGCAGCCCGAAGCCCTTTGCGGAAGGGATAAATTTCACTCTGACCGACAGGAGATCAAAACCGGTTTTGTACGCAGTCAATCAAACAAAGAAAACTGGAGATGTCAATCATGATAGGAACAAGACGTATTACTCGCCGCAGCTTTCTGGCTGCTGCAGGTCTTGCTGCCGTAGGCGCAAGCCTGTCGCTCACCGGATGCAGCGGCTCGGTTTCAGACGGCCTGAGCTCCAAGCATCTGCTGGTGGCACACAGCCACAGCGAAGCCCACCCGGTCAACGTTGGACTGCAGAAGATGGCGGAAGTTGCTTCTGCTGAATCTGACCTGACCTTCAGCGTTTACCCCAATGGTCAGCTGGGCGACAACGCAGCAATGATCCAGCTGGTCAAGGCTGGTGTTCTGGATATTGCAAAGGTCTCCGCTTCCAGCATGGAGCAGTTCAACAGCGCATACGCCATCTTCTCGATGCCGTATGTGTTTGAGAGCACCGAGCAGTATTTTGCCGTTATGAACCAGAGCGAAGCGGTGCAGGAGATCTTCAAGAGCACCTACGATCAGGGCTTCTTTGCCATCGGCTGGTTCGATTCCGGCTCCCGCAGCATCTACACCACCAAAGACGGCCCCTGTGAAGGCCCCGCAGACCTGAAGGGTCTGAAGATCCGCACCCAGGACAGCCCCACGTCCATTGCCATGATCCGTGCCATGGGCGGCAGTGCAACGCCCATGTCCAGCGGCGAGACCTACACCGGTCTGCAGCAGGGCATTATTGACGGCGCAGAGAACAACGAGACAGTTCTGGTGCAGGACGGCCACGGTGAAGTCTGCAAGAGCTATACCTACACCCAGCACCAGATGGTGCCCGATATCGTGATCATCTCTACCGAGACTTGGGAAAGTCTGGACGAGACCGAGCAGAGTGCCATCGTAAACGGCATGACGCAGGGCAACGAAGCACACGAGGCCGTATGGCAGGATCTGGTGCAGGAGAACATTGACGGTGCCAAGGAGATGGGCGTCCAGTTCTACACTATCGACAAGACGGCCTTTATCGAGGCTACCCAGTCCCGACGAGTTCTGTGCCAAGAGCGCCGACAATGCTCGTTATTACGAGGACTTCCTGTCCTATGTACAGGCTTGATGAGGAGGGAAGCATACCATGTTGATCGTTAAATTCCGCGGCCTGATCGATAAGATCATTCAGGTCCTCAGCACCATTATCATGGGTGTCATGGTCATTGCTGTCTGCTGGCAGGTCATCACCCGCTACATCCTGAACAACCCCAGCACCGTGACCGAAGAAGCGCTGCGTTATCTGCTGATCTGGGTGACCATGGTGGGCGGTGCTTACGCATACGGCCGCCGCAAGCATCTGGCAATCACCGCGCTGAGCAAGCGTCTGTCCTTCAAGGGCCAGAAGATCCTGGATATCTTTGTGCAGGCTATGGTCATCCTGTTCTGCGTTGTTGTCATGATCGGCGGCGGCACGCGCCTTGTCAACACCGCTGCGGATTAGCTGAGCGCTGCGCTGCAGCTGCCCATGCCCCTGATCTACGCCAGCGTCCCTGTGGGTGCCATCCTGTTCATCTTCTACGCGCTCATCTTCATCGGTGAGGATCTGCGCGATATGAAGCAGGGCCCCAAGGCAGAGTCTGCCAAAGAAGCATAAAAAAGGAGGACGAACCTAAAATGGGTACTTTTCAAGTCGGTCTGCTCCTGATCGGCACGTTTGCGCTGCTGCTGGCGCTGAGCGTCCCGGTCTCGGTCAGTATCATCATTTCGTCGGTCGTGACCATGGCCTCCACCTTGTCTCTGGATCTGGGCACTTTCGTTGCCAGCCAGCGCATGGTGGGCGGCGTTGACAGCTTCTCGCTGCTGGCTGTCCCGTTCTACATCCTCTGCGGTGTTCTGATGAACACCGGCGGCATTGCACAGAAACTGATCGATTTCGCAAAAATTCTGGTCGGCCGCATCCCCGGTGGTCTGGCGCACACCAACATTCTGGGCAACACGCTGTTCGGCTCTCTGTCCGGTTCCTCCGTCGCAGCTTCCGTTGCTATCGGCGGCGTTCTGATCCCCATGGAGGAGAAGGAAGGCTACGATAAAAAGTTTGCCGCTGCCGTCAACATCGCTTCCGCACCTACCGGTCTGATCATTCCTCCTTCCGGCATTCTGATCATCTATCCGGTGCTGGCTGGCTGCTCTGTGGTGGGCATGATCATGTCCGGCTACATCCCCGGCCTGATGTGGGCACTGGCCTGCATGGTGGTGGCGTATGTCATCGCAAAGAAGAATCACTATCCCACTGCTGGTAAGGTTCCGGCTTCCGTTTTCTTCAAGTACTTCGTGGACGCCATCCCCAGCCTGCTGCTGATCGTCATCATCGTCGGCGGCGTTATGTCCGGCATCTTCACTGCAACGGAGTCCGCTGCCGTGGCTGTTGCCTACACCCTGTTCCTGTCCATCGTTGTTTACCGCAGCATCAAGATCAAGGATCTGCCCAAGATCCTGCTGGACGCCTGCGAGACCACCGCTGTCATCATGTTCCTGATCGCCGGCTCCAACGTCATGAGCTTTGTTATGAGCTTCACCGGCCTGCCCAGCGCCATCGGCAACGCACTGATCAGCGTTTCCAGCAACAAGTACGTCATCCTGCTCATCATCAACCTTGTCCTGCTGGTGGTTGGCTGCTTCATGGACATCACCCCGGC
>OIBF01000206.1_pt1 | contig 22371 bp, 20 predicted proteins | sample 1580921 | NCBI WGS metagenome assembly OIBF01 (sample SAMEA3882506, study PRJEB24775) | human gut metagenome | biome: human-associated habitat; feature: intestine environment; material: feces | place: Netherlands | collected 2009/2010
GAATTGCCGAGCCCCGCCACAAGCACGCTGCCGCTCGACGGCAGCAGGCTCGCTATCTCCTCGCTGACCGCGCCGAGGCTGCCGTCGATAAACTGGGCGTGGCGGGCAAAGGGCGTGACCTCCACATTGATATATCTGCCTATCGGCTTCCCGATAGCCTGCGCCCCCTCCTCATTGACGACCTCGATACGGCTCACCTTGGCGCAGCGCTTCTTGACCGTCTCGATATTCACGCCCCGCATATTCCGCTTATCAAGCGATTCGCATCTCTCCAGCGCCAGATCGGTTCTCAAATTCATATTCAAATACCTCTTGATTTTTTTAGAATTTTTTGGTAGTATATATTTCAGGCGAATATTCCCGATATTTCAAACATTTTTTCAAAAACACCTTGCATTTGAAGAAAAATTGTGTTATCATATTCACCTGTATGAAGAAGGAGGTGTCTTTTAATGCCCAATATCAAATCAGCTAAGAAGAGAGTTCTCGTCAATAAGACCAGAGCAGCAAGAAACAAGTCCAGAAATACGGCTCTCAAAACCGCTATAAAGAAGGCTAACGTTGCTGCCGCCGCTAACGCACCTGAGACCGAGGCTCTTGTAAAAGAGGCTGTCAAGAAGGTTGATCAGGCTGCCGCTAAGGGCCTTATCCACAAGAACAATGCAGCTCACAAGAAGTCGGCTCTTGCCAAGCTCGTTAAATAAGCTGCACAATCAAATTAAAAGCAAAACGGCCGTAGTTGTAAATTTTTTATGACTGCGGCTGTTAAATTATTGACATTCTGACCAAAATAGGCTATAATTAAGAAAATAAAAATGTACGGAGGTTCATTTCATGGATTGCCTTAAGAAGATCTTCAAAGTCATCGCTATAATCACCGTTATTGCCGGCGCGGTCGCAGGCGTTTATTTCGCAGTTAAGAAGTTCCTCGATAAGAAGAACGCTACCGCCGATTGCGAAGAGAACTACGTTTCCTGCTCCTGCTGCGAGGCTCAATAAACAGACAGCGCTTCCCCGTTCGTTATGAACGGGGATTTTTTTATTTTCTTAAGATTTTTCTAATTCTGCCGGTTTACTGTTGACATGGGCGGCAAAATCTTTATTATTAATAGCAGAGGTCGCTCACTTCTCTTTAGGCCTTGTGATGAACGAAGCTATCAGACCGCAGAGGATCGCAGCCGTCACACCGCCCGAGGCCGAGGTGAATGCACCTGTCAGGATGCCTCTAACTCCCCCGTCGGATATCGCCTGCTCCGTGCCCTTTGCCATCGCGTAGCCGAAGCCCGTCAGCGGCACGGTCGCGCCCGCGCCCGCCCACTCTGCAAACGGCTCATAGACTCCGACGGCTGTCAGCGCCACTCCGAGCACCACAAACGCCACAAGTATGCGTCCGGGAGTCAGCTTGGTGGTATCCATGAGCACCTGCCCTATGAGACATATTGCTCCCCCGGCGATGAACGCCTTGAGCAATGAAAGAAATATATCCATATTCATCATCCCATCCCGCTTTTTTCTTATTATCAGCATTTCGGCGGCGAGTATACGACAAAAAACAAAAAATAACTCTTGACAAATCACTCGCCGACAAATAATATATTATCATGTGTGTTCCGGGGGGAACGCAAACAGAAAGAAAAGGAGATTTTTTTATGGTATTTGAAACTCTGAAGAAGATCATCAGCGAGCAGCTCGAAGTTGACCCCGCTATCATCAACGAAGGCTCCTCCCTTACCGGCGACCTCGGCGCAGACAGCCTTGACCTCGTCGACCTCGCAATGTCCGTTGAGGACGAATTCGATATCGAGCTTTCCGACGAAGCACTTGAGAAAATCAAGACCGTCGGCGACCTTGTTGCCTTTGTTGAGGACAGAACCTGATTAATAATTATTGCAATTTTGAGCTGCGGCAAACGTCGCAGCTTATTTTTTTGACTTTTTGCCGCAAAGGTGATATTATTGAACCGAACAGGAGGCATTGATATGATAATCAAAAATGCGATCATATACGGCGAGGATTTTGAGCCTCGGCGTGAGGATATAAGAATTGAGGACGGCAAAATAGCCGAGATCGGCAAGCTCGACGGCGACGGCTTGGACTGCGCGGGCATGAGAGTGCTTCCCGGCTTCATCGACATACACATTCACGGCTGCAATTTGGCCGACACGACAGACGGCAAAGAGGATTCGGTGCTCGTAATGAGCCGCTGGCTCGCGGGCAAGGGCATAACATCATTTTGCCCGACTACAATGACCCTGCCGATAACCGAGCTGCAAAAGAGCTTCAAATACGCCGCCGACGCAATGGGTCACGAGCCGGGCGCATACATCCACGGCATCAATATGGAGGGTCCCTTCATCTCGCCCGCAAAGAAAGGCGCTCAGGCCGAGGAATACATCATCGCACCCGACTATGATACTTTTGCCCGGCTCAACGCCGTGTGCCCCGTGAAACTCGTAGATGTTGCCCCTGAAATGCCCGGTGCGCTTGAATTCGCCGAGCAGGCAAGCAAGGTATGTACGGTCTCCGCCGCACACACTACCGCAACCTACGAGCAGGCAAAAGCGGGCTACGAGCACGGCTTTTCGCACGTCACTCACCTCTTCAACGCGATGGTCGGTCTCGGTTCGCGCGAGGCAGGCACGGTCGGCGCGGTGATGGACAGCAGCACCGTGACAGCCGAGCTGATATGCGACGGCATCCACATCAGTGCACCCACTCTGCGGATAGCTTTCCGCATCCTCGGTGAGGACAGAATAGCGGTCATCAGCGACGCCACCATGGCCGCGGGGCTTGAGGACGGCGAATACACCCTCGGCGGTCAGCGTGTGATCAAGAAAGGCGCGGTGCGCCTCCCCGACGGCACCCTTGCAGGCAGCGCCGCAAACCTTTTTGACGAATTCAACAATCTGCTTCACTTCGGCATTCCTCTCCGCTCGGCGCTAAAGGCCGTTACGATCAACCCCGCAAGGATAATCGGCGCGGACAAAACTACCGGCAGCATAGCCGTCGGCAAGAGCGCAGACCTGCTCATCGTATCGGATGATTTTTCGCATATTAATAATGTTATTATAAAGGGGAAGCAATTTTCGGCACAGTAATGACGGCGTTCCTGCATTCGCAAATCCTGATATTCATTCCCGTCCGCAAAACATACATGAATATATACCGACAAGTAAAACGGCTTTACAAATCAACTTTGTAAAGCCGTTTTACTTTCATGTGTGGAAAACCCCGTGGAAAAAGTGAATAACTCCGTTTAATATTCCGATTTTAACATTATTTTCGTAAAGTTTTCCACTTTACAATGTTCCTTTCTTCTATTCGGGCAACAAATCATGCTGTATATGCAGTATAAGTGTGTGAATATTATTTGCAGGAGCGGCCGATCATGCCGTCATAATTTATTCATAATTAAATGAATAGAACTTTTTCGACGGATTTCGTTATATCTCGTCACTTAAATACTTCGGCTTAAATTTGCCCCATTAAAGGCCGCTGTAGCGCGCAGTTATTCTGACATCCCATCCATTATCTCGGCGCAATCAAAGGGCATACAGGGCTTTTATACGCCCTGCTTTTCGTGCTCCGGCAAGCGCCGTAAAGGCAAATATAAAACAGCATTTTAGACAAGAAAATGCCTCCGCTGCCCTAGGGCAACGGAGGCTGAATTCATTTGGCTATCGAATCCTTTCGACTTATCAGTCAGCGAGCTGAGTGATGCCGTCGGGATTAACGAGGGTGTAGTAATCCTTGATCATGGAAGCGTCGATGCTGTCGACGGAGCCGCTGTGGTCAACGTCCGCTGCCTCAAGCCGGCTCTGGTCGAGGAACGAGGTGTTGCCGTTGAGATACCAGTCAAGCATTGACTTATCGGTACCGTCGATACGGGTATCACCGTTCAGATCACCGTAAAGGACTGCATAGTAGAAGAACATGGGTCTGGTGCTGTCGTTCGCAACGTAGTAGGAACCGGTGCCGTAGCCGTAGTCGCTCTCAGCAACCTTAAAGGTCATACGCTTGGAGTCGTTAACGGTCATACCGATGATCTTAACATACTTGGAGTCGCTTATTGAGGTATTCTCGGCGGTTGCATCCTCTCTGAGGCCGACGCCTTCGGCAAGGCCGCTGATGAAGCCCTGGAAGATCTTTCTGCCGCTGCCGTCGATGATGGGATCAATCTTCTTGATAACGATGTTTGCGCCGGAGTCGGGATTGACGATAAGATCGGTCACTGAGTTGTAAACGATCTCGAAGATCTTAGCGTAGAGGTCATCGGCAACCCTGTCGATATCAGCCTGCTGCTCGCAGTCATATGCTTCCTTATCATTATAAAGAGCCATTGCTGCGTTGTAGCTCTCAACAAGAGGATCATAGGATTCCTTGGTGTAGCCGGTAGTTGCGTTGTAAGGATCGGGATTCTCGATGAAGGGTTTCGCAAGAAGGAGATTCTGCTCGAGCTTATACCAGTCGGCTGCGCCGCTGTACTCAACGAGGTGCTTGAAAGCATCCATCAGTGAGTGGAAAGCCTTGCTGACCATTGACTGGGTGAGACCGGCTGCCGCTGCAGTGCCGTATCTTACGGCAACGAGCGAGGTAGCGAAGTCATATGCCTTCTTGAAATCTGCATAGGAGCTTGCAGTGTAAACCTTTACATAGTTGCTTTCGCCGTTTGTCGAGGTGCCTGCAAACTTACGGTTACGAAGGTGAGTCTGAGAATCGGTGTAAGCAGACTCGGTGTGCTTCAGGAGCCACTCAAGAGCGGTGACGTCGATGGAGGTCTGGCCCTTTCTGTTTCTCTCGGCACTCTCGGCACGGTCGCCGATGTAGCTGATGTGGTTGTAGAGAGCGCGTCTGTTCTCATAGAGAGCGTAGATGTAGTCAATGTAGCCTTCGCGCATTGCCTTAGCGACCTTCAGCGGGAAGGTGCTGTCGTCCTTCGAGTATGTAGCCGAAGGAGCGGTTGCGATGCCGTTTGCGAAGTCAAGGTTGGAGATAAGTGCGAATGCGGGCCTTGCTATTTCATAGGTGCCTGCCGCCGCATCATAGGTGAAGGTCCAGTCGATGCTGTTGCAGAAGGTGGTGATAGCTTCAAGCTCGCTGTTGGTAAGGCCGCTCCACTGATATGCGCCGTTGTGGTAAGCGCCGTTGGCATCGGGAGTGATATCGAACGCAAGAACTCTTGCATCGGCAGCGCCCGCATACTTCTTGATAGCAAGTCTGACTACAGGCTCAGCCTCGTAGCTGGAGAGGACGACATCGTTAGCTGCATCCTGACCGTAAGCAACTGCAAGAGCGATCTGCTCATATGCGTTGGCGTTGAAGTCATTCATGTTAACGGTAACATTATTACCGGTCTTCTTGTAGTAGAAGCTGATATCCTGAGAAGCGGTGGTAAAGTAAGGATAATATTTTTTGCTGGGAACGCCGGGATCACCGTCAAAGGTAGCCTGTGAGGAATCGGTGACAATGATTCCGTCGTCATTGGCGTCGTAGAGGTTGTTAGCCTTAAGGTTGGAGTTGATGTAGAACTTCATCCACTCGGCATAACCGGTAGCTGCGTCGCCTGAGCCGAATGCTTTATAATCGGAGACGAATCTCGCTGCATCTTTAAGCTCTGACTCAAGGTTGTTGTAGGTAGCGAGCTTAGCGTAATCCTCAGCCTCCGAGAATCTGTAAGCGTCGTTGGTGTATGAGACAAAGCCGTTGGTCGCGGTTCTGTTGTTGAGGATCGACTTGCCGAAGGAGCCGAAGGTGCTCTTGGTGGTGTCGCTTGCAACGTTGCCGTTACCGTCTGTATAGGTGTTGTCATCTGCAATGCCCGAAGTCTCGGTAGCGCAGGTATAGAAGTCGAGCTTCTTATAAACTATGTAGTGATCAACGCCGTCAAGAGTCCTAGTGTAGATGTAGCTGTTGGCGTTCGCCTTAACGGCGGCGTCGGCAGCGGCCTTATCGGTCGTGTTGAGTATTGCGGTGGCATTGACGCCGACATTGAAGTGATCCAGATAGTTCTGAAGCCTTGAGACCTTATATGCGGTCATATCGGTGCCGAGATAGTTGGTACCGTTGTCAAACTCGGGCACATATTTAGTGGTAAGCAGGAGCGGGAAGATAGTGGTGAAAAGCTCAACCTTATACTGATTGAGGTACCTAACAAGGCTCGTCACAAAGAATGCAAGTGAGGAGCTCTCGCTGCTGCCGTCAAGGAGTGCGTCGAGTGAGGTGATGGTGGTGGTATTGTTCGCTGCGAACAGACCGCCGTTTGCATACATATTGGTTCTTGCGGGGAGAAGTACCGAGTTGCCGCCGAGAACGATGGCAAGGACACGGTCAACGGTCCTCAGCAGGACGGTGAGAAGCGACTCGTTGAGCTCGCCGCTCTTGTTGACTGAGAACAGGCTGAAGAGCTGCTGAAGGTCAAAGTCCTGAATCGAATCAAGAAGCCACTTATTGATGAAGTCGAAAGAGCCGACATAGGTCTCAGGCAGCCATGATGCGGGAACGAGACCGAAGAGGGTATCATCAATAAGGGTGTAGATAGCGTCGAAGTTTGCGTTGGCCTTGTAAGTGCCTGCCGCGGGGTCGCTGTAGATCTGGTCGATGAAGCTGTTAACGCTGTTCTTCCAGGTTGCCTGACCCTCGTAGTAACCGGTGTTTGCATTGTAAGTACCGGTGAAGATGGGCATATACTTGGTAAAGCCCCAAAGAAGCATTTCAGAGCCGAACTGCTCAAGAGAGGAATTGAGGACGGTGAAAGGCCTGTCATTGACATCAAACACACCGTTGAGATAGAACGCACCGATCGCCGCGCCTATTTCGCCGACTGCGTAGGGGATCTCGATCTGCTTGCCGTCCCTTGCGTTGGTCTTGATGACGGTGTAATCAAGGTCGTGATCCTTGTCGATGGTCTTGCCGGTGGAGGGGGAAACATAGCTGTCGCTATGAGTATTATTATAATAGTATGCGTCAAGTCTGTCGAAGTACTCGCCCTCGGGAACGATATCGGTTGCAAGAGATGCAAGAGCATATGCGCCGACGGACGCGATGCTGTCGGTCCACTCGGGGAAGTAAGTACCCTCGATGAAGCTCGAAAGAAGGAGCTTTACAAGGTTTGCATAGACCTGAGAGTCAGAGATGTAATATTCAGGTCTTACAAGGTCGGAGTTAATATAATCCGACTGAGCCTTGTCGATGGTGTTGACAAGGGAATTATCGCTGAAGTAAGCATACTTGGTGGGGATCTTTTCGCCGGTTTCACCGAGCTTGTATTCGGTGGGATAGATCCTCATGCGCTCGCCGTCCGCACCCTTCTCAAAGGTGAGATAGAGGTTGGTATCTGCGTCCTCGGCGCTGGAGAGAACGATCTCTCTATCAGCGTTGAAAGCGAGGGTAGCGGCAAGGTCGGATGCCGAATATGCAAGGGAGGCGTCAAGCTCAAGACCGAATGCGGGCAGAAGCGAAGGAAGCATTCTGGCGATGTCGTTAAGGAGCGACATGAAGTTATCGGTGAGGTTGATTCCGCTGTAGCTGGTGGAGATGAAGGTGTTAAGTGCAGGATCAACGCCGTCGCTGCCGGTAAGCAGCCAATCAAGCAGATCGTTGATCTTGGGAACGGGATAGGTTGCCGCGTCAGCGGAGTAGTGAACTGCGGGAGCGCCGTTTTGAACGAAGAGCTCCTCGATCGCGCCGACGATAAGGTTAAAGGTTTGGTCGCCCATGACGTCGGTGTTGCCCTTGCCGCCGTTTGCGGTGGTGTCGATTTTAAGAGCGTCAAAGAGGATGCCCGCAAGCATATCCTTGAGCATACCGCTCATAAGAGCGTCGACTGCGTTGGAGATAAGCTGATAGAAGCTCATTTTGTAGGACTTGACGCCCTCGCCTCTGTCGGCCTGGATATCTACAGCCTTGATGTTTGCGCCGCCGGCTGCCTTAATGGTATCGCTGCCCATTGCGGGGAGGAGAGCCTTAAAATTGGCGCCGAGGATGGAGTTCGCGCCGGTCTCGACCGTCTCGCCCGTGCCGTCGATAAGCGCCCAGTTGACTACCTGCTGAACAGCGTCGTCGACCGGGGTGTCGCCTGCGGGAAGAGCGGTAGCGTCGCCGTTGACAAGAGCCTTGTAAACGGTGAGCTTGAGCCAGCCGTCGAAGTCGGTAAGTATAGTCTTGATTTCGCCCGAAAGAGCATTCTTGAGCAGACCGAAGTCAAGGGTGCCAGCAACGAGCTTCCTAAGGAAGTTCTCATTGTTGGCAAGCCAATTGATGATCATATAGAGAACATCAAGGTCGGCTGCACCACTGGCTCTGGTATTGGTAGGGTCAATGTAAGCATAGCTCTGGATGAGGCCGGTGTCCTTATCAAGCAGGTTACCGAAGGCTCCGAAGAAATCCGCAAAGGAAGCAAGGTTGCTGTGGTCGATGCCGTAAAGGAGATTGTAAAGAGTGTTGATAGAAGCGTCGATGCTGGAGAAATTCAGCCTGTCGATGCCCGTAGCGCTCTTAACGGCGGACTTCGTGATACCTGAGAGACCCATATCCCCCCATGTCATGTTGAAGTCTGCCTCGGCAAGTATCTCGTCAAGCATATCAAGGATGTAGGAGCATCCCTGCTCGGCAGAGAAATAATACTTCTCGAGGCTGTTGACGCTGGGCTTGGTGTAATCCGACGATACGTTCTTTGCGTAGATCGGCAGGCAAGCCGCAGACATGATCATGATAACTGCCATGACCATCGCCAAAAGTCGTGATGCCTTCTTCATATTTTGCACCTCCATAATTTATTTGCGAGGCTTCGCCCCGCCGACGCCCGTGCAATGAGCGCCAATCTTGCGGCTCAGGCCGCTATTTACATTACGTATTATATAAAGGGGATGTTGCGGACAAGGTGCACATTTTTTAACTTTTTGAAAACAAATTATGAATAAATTATGAATTTTACGGTTTTTTAGACACTTTCCACAATCTAATAGCGGGATTATTGTTCACTCTGCACTAAGTTCGGAAGCTCTGAAAGACTGTCGATGATCCGCGCATGTGCGGCGGCGAGACGTGCCGGCTGCTCGTGGCCGCTCGTCAGGAGCACGCAATCCGCGCCTATTTCGGCTGCCATTTCGGCGTCGTGCTCAAGGTCGCCGATGACCAAAACCGTGCCTTTTTCGGCGCCGTTTTGCCTCAGATAATCGACCGCACGCTCTATCTTTGAGCCTGCGAGATAGTCGCTTGCGCCGAGTATTTTGTCAAAGAAGCGGGTAATGCCGTATTTCTTTATCCCCGCCTCTACGATATCGCTGTGAGATGAAGAAACGACTACCTGCCTCGCACCGCTGCGGGCAAAGAAATTCAGCGCCGTTTCCGCACCCTCAGAAAGCCCGCAGTCAAGCTCATGACGGGCGTAGCCCTCGTTGAACTGCTTGATTATCAGCTGATAATCGTCATTCGCCATGTCAAATACTTGCTCATAAAATTTGATTATCGGCACCCCGATGCATTCACGGTAGCGCACAAGGTCTATCGGCTCCTTGCCGCGAAGAGCGAGCATATCGTTGACGCTTGCAAGCGCAGCGCCCACATCGTCGAGCAAGGTGCCGTTCCAGTCCCATATAACATATTTATATTTCATTATATATATATTCCTCCGTATAGAAAAAAGCTGCCGCAACCACGGCGGCAGCTTCTGAAATTACTGTTTATTTAATGAAATTCGCTTCACGCATTTCATATGTTTTATACCAATCGTCGTATGAAGCGCCGTCTGTCTTGGAATTCTTAAAGATAAGTATACGCTTCTCGTCGTCGCTCTTTGAGAGCTTGTCGTTGCCCCTGTCGCCTATCTTTTTGACCGCCTCATAATTGTCGGAATCCTTGAAAAACATATAGATCGTCGTTTGATTGAGATTCTTTTTCTTGTCAAATTCAAGGACGGTGAATTCGGTGCGGTCGTTATAATCTTCTTTAATAACTATCCTTTTGCCGTCAACGGTCTTGCCGATCTCTTTCTCGACGCTGCCCATCTCCTCGGCTATCTCGGACTCGACCTTGAGCGACTCCGCAGCACGCTCGGATTCTCTTGCCTCGAGCGAGGCTTTGCGCTCCTCATAGGTCAGATCCTTTTGCTTAACGCTGCACGAGGCGAGCGACACGGCTGCCGCCAATATCAAAAGAGCTGCTATCAATTTCTTCATTGAAATACTCCCCTTTTTAACTATTCACATTAAAATAGTGACACATTTGAGGTGAAATGTCAACGGTTTCATAGAAAATTAACATTTCCGCAACGGCAATTCAACATTTTCGGGCGATGCTGATAATAACAAGCTTCACGGAGGAACACCATGAATACTTTTGAAAAGATCTATGAAATCGTCAAGCGCATACCGCGCGGCAAGGTGGCCTCATACGGCCTTGTCGCCGCAATGGCGGGCAATCCCCGCTGGGCGAGAGTGGTCGGCTACGCCCTGCATGTCAACCCCGAGCCCGGCAAGATTCCCTGCCACCGTGTCGTGACGAAAGACGGCTGCTTATCAAGCGCATTTGCCTTCGGCGGCGAGAATATGCAGCGGCTGCTGCTCAGCGAGGAGGGCGTTGAATTCCTCGAGGACGGCAGGATCGACATGAAAAAATATCTCTGGGACGGCTCACTTTGAGGTGACGATACCGTTGTCGCTGATGCTCACGCCCTGCGGCTCATAGCTCTCGACCCTGTCAAAAAGCGCTCTGCGCTCATTTTCGGCGGTCAGCAGCCTTGTTTCGCAGCCCTTTTGGAGCAGCGGCAATATCTGAGTCTGCACATTCATATCTTTATCGACCGTGAAGGTCATCACGCAGGAGTCAAGGGTCTTGCTGTTGAACCAGAAGTTACCCACGCTATATATAATAGGTTTGTTTTTATAAAATTCCATGCCCTGAAGGCAATGGGTATGCGCCCCGACTATCACATCCGCGCCCGCGTCGATGTATTCACGCGCGCCATTTATCTGCGCCTGCTCGAGGGCGGTGGAATTCTCTGTGCCCCAGTGGACATAGACAAACAGCAGGTCGCACTGCACCCGCGCATCCTTGATAACATTGAGAAAATCGGCGTTGTCATATGTGCCCATGACGCCGGGAGTATCCGCCGTCGAAACGGGTGTAAAACGCACCTTTTCCGCTCGGCTGGCGGCCACGATGCCGACCTTGCAGCCGTTAATAACAAAATAACATCCCTTCTTGGCTTCCTCAATATTCCTGCCGGCTCCTATATACGGGATGCCGGCTTTTTTAAGGTTATCGAGCGTGTCATAGAATGCGTCCTCGCCGTAATCAAAGACATGATTATTTGCAAGAGAAACGATATCCGCACCCATATCTTTGAGTATGGAGAGCGAGGATTCCGGCGCTTGGAAGGTCCACGATTTATTATAGAGAGGCTTCCCCCTGCTGCCGCTCGAAAATTCGTGATTTATAAGGAAAATATCCGAGCTTTTAAGGTGATCGACTATCTTTTGGTCGATGCACTTGCCGAGCACGCCGCCCTTAGCCTTGGCGTGAACCATCGGAGCAAAATCTGGGTCGAGCAGGATATCGCCGACAAAGGAAACGGTAAACCTGTCGCTGCCGTTATTGCCGAAATCGAAGATATTATCGGCATTCAGCGCGCCGTTCAGGGTGTCACAGACCACATGACGTGTAAAGCCCGTGACCTTGCGCCATGTAGAATCGTCAAAAGATCCGCTCTTCGCCTCGGCAACGAGCTGCTGCGATTTTTCCTCGCCGAGCTGCTTCAAAAAATCAGCGGGAACGGTGAAACCTGCGGCCTCGGAGACAACGCGAGAGGCATTGTCATAGTTGAATTCGGCAGTCCACGCAAAGGCGGCCGCCACCTGCTCATTGTCGAGCCGTCTGCATGAGCAGAGAGTGCAGAGCAACGCCGCAATAAGCAGCAAAACGGATAATTTTTTCACTTTATACACAACTCCTTATACAATCAGCCGAGTCTCTCACGCAGCTCGATAATTTCAAGCAACTCAAGGCTTACGGCCTTCATATACTCCTTAATTTCCTCATCCCGCACAAGGTACATTGCCGCCCTTCTGACGGCGCGTGCAAAGGACGGGTCGATAGGTTTAACTCCTCTTGAAAGCGGGCACATTCCCGCCCTCGGATCCATGATAACTTCAATATTCACCCTGCCGTCCTCCTCGGTCACAAGCGGAAACAGCGGAAAGATACGGCAGGCAAGCGGGCGTTCGCGGCGGTCGCATTCACCCGAGCAGATCACCATGGGTTGACCGTGGTTTCCCTCGGCTTCGCACAGCGCAAAGCCCTCCTTATCGGTGAAGAGTTCCTCCTCGCCCGGGTAAAGCCACATGCCTTTACCGTCACCTCGGCAGCAAAGCCCATCACAGAGCCTGCCGCAGTTATAAAAGCCGAGCGGCGTTTTGTGATAAAGCAGCTCATAGGCCTCTTTCAAAGCGGGTGATATCATAACGAAAGCATCCTTTCGGAGAATTCTTGGAGTGAAAAGTCGCAAAGCGTCCTCGGGTCGACCATGTATCGACTCAGTAGGTCGGCGACTTTATTTTTTTGCTCTTGAGAGCTGTCGGACAGCAGCATCGCCGCCGATTCAAACAGCTCACAGGCAACGGCATATTTATTGAGCCACGGCTCCGCCTCAAGCCGCAGCGGGTCATTCGGATCAAGCGCCGTGAGAGCGCCTTTCATCTTATCCGCATATGCAAGCAGAATTTGCTGCGCCCTTTGTCTGTTGCCCGAGAACAATTCCTGATTTGCCGCCGCAATCGCAGAATTCAGCCCAGGCGAATTTTCAACCTTTAAGCATGAGGTCAGCAGATTCTCGACAAACGGCATCAACGCCTCTTTTTTATCGCCGAAAACGATCTCACACGTTTTTTGCCACGAAGCGACGCCGTCATACTTCGTAGGCGCCCAAAGATAGTCACAAACGGTTAGTAAAGGTATTCTGCTTGACAGCGGATAGGGCATCACATTCGATATCAGCCCCTCGGCGAAGCGGTAAAGTCCGCTTTCACGCCCGCTGAGGTAGCCAATATGCAGCTCATTATACATCTCCGCATCGTTGACGGGAAAATTATCCCAATAGAGCGGCCGTCTTGCGGTCGAGTTGGTGAATATGACCGCCTCGGGCACGGTCAGCTCCTGAGAGCAGATGTTTTTGCCCGTCCAAAAGAGCGAAACGTCGCCGTCGATCCCCCTGCCGAGCTTTGAGATATAATATTCCTCGCCGCTGCCGTGATAGACGAGCGGGCAGACGGTCAATCGGCTTTTAGGGTCAAGCTCCTTCAAAAATGCGTTGAATCGGTTGATGATATATATGTGTGCGTTCGCCGTATCGCCGCCGAAGCGCTGTTTATCTTCCTCATAAAAGAGGTTGTCGGGGATATCGTCGAGCAAAAGCCCGAAATTGCGTATTCCGATACTGTAAAGCTGTTCGACTTTACATTTCAAAAGCTCAAAGTCCTCGTCGGAGGAGTAGCAAATGCTCAGACCGGGGGCTATACAGTAATAAATATCGACAAAATTCTCGCGTCCGATATCGGCAAGCTCTTTCAGCTCGGCAAGCTCGGTCTCGGGGTAAAGCTCGCTCCATTTTTCGCGGTGATACGGGTCATCCTTCGGGGCGTAATAATATGTATTCATGCCGTACTCCGCCATCATTTTGAGCGTGCTTTTTCTTGTCTCAAAGCTCCACGGAGAGCCGTAAAACCCTTCTATATAGCCCCTTTCGGCGAACAGCGGGTAATCCGCCATACTGCCAAGCGGTACTTCTCCGCACCGCAGCATTTGCCTCACCCTGCAAAGGGCGCGGAACAGGCTCTTTTTGCCCGAAACGGTGAGACGCATATGCACGTCTCCGTCGGTCTCTGAGGTGTCAATAAAGTATTTTTCGTCCGTCAGGCGGCAGGCTTCCTCTATATATTCGGTGCTGCGGTCATTTTTGCGCATTATCGTTATGTAAAGTTTATCAGCTTTACAGATATTCAAAGAAAGCTCTGATAAAAACCAAGCCGCATATGCGGCCTCAAAGCCGTCAACGGCTATATTGAAGCTGCCTTTTGCCGCTCCGTGGGTATTTATCGACTGCATTGAGGGATAAATCATAACGACCTTATCTCCTTTGCATATTTCTTGATGTATGCGGCATTGATCTCGTCGCCGCCGTCAACATTACTGCTGGCGAATACTTCAGGCTCTACACCCCGCTCAAGCATCAGTTCGACTGCCCTTGCCTCAATTGCGTTGAGTATTGCCGCGCCCGCCGAAGTCGAGGTGGGGGCGACTTTTTTATCAAAGCCGTCAAACGCCATACTCGCGTCGCCCACGCAGCCGCAGTTATCTATCACGATATCGGCGAGCTGATACAGCTTCTTGCCGCTCGAGTGGCGTGATGAGCCGCTGAGGGTGTGGCTCATATTTGTTATCGCCACGGTCGGGATCCCACACCCCCTCGCCTTGATCGCAAGGTCTATCGCAACGCCGTTCCTGCCCGAATTTGAGAAAAGGAACAGCATATCGCCCTTTTTGACCCCGAAATGCTCAAAGAGTATCTCGCCGTAGCCCTCAAGGCGCTCAAGCTCGGTGCTCTTGGAGGCGGATTCGTGCAGCATGAGCGAGGTCTCAAGCATCGGATCGACGTTGACAAGCCCGCCCGCGCGGTAAAACAGCTCCTCAGCGAGCATATGCGAATGCCCCGTGCCGAAAGCGTGGACGCGCCCGCCGCCGCAGAGGGTGTCGCTCATCAGGCGAGCCGCTGTCTCGATATTATCGCCCTGATCGTCGCTTATACGCTCGATGATGTCTATCAAATTCTTTAAGTATTCCTGCGCCTTTGTCACGGTACAGACCCCCATCGTAAAGATATAGGATATATTTCCCATTTTAGCGGTTTTTGACCGAAATATCAAGTTTTCTTTTAAAATTGCTTTATTTTTCATTTAAATTATGATATAGTTTTATCCGTAATATTACCAAAGGAGCTTTTTGATGAGAAGAAGAAGCGGAATACTCATGCACATATCGTCTCTCTACGGCGATCACTCCGTCGGCAGCTTCGGCAGGAACGCCCTCGATTTTATCGACTTCCTTGCCGACAACGGCTTCTCCGCCTGGCAGGTGCTGCCCTTTACCGTGACGGACGAATACAATTCCCCTTATAAATCCTTCTCCGCATTCGGCGGAAATCCTTATTTTATCGACCTTGAGACGCTGTTTGACGACGGGCTTCTGACCCGTGAGGAGCTTGACGGCGCAAGGCAGGCGACCCCCTACTACTGCGAATTCGACAGGCTTGCTAAGGAGCGGCTTCCCCTGCTGCGCAAGGCATACAGGCGCATGAAGGACTTTGACAAGGTCGGGGGATTCATTGCCGCCCACCCGAGGCTCGAGGCATTCTGCCGCTTTATGACGCTGCGGGAGCAGAACGGCTACAAGCGTTGGCAGGAGTGGACTCAAAACGAAGTGACCGACGGCGAAACGTTAGGAATGTGGCAATTCATACAGTATGAATTCTTCACCCAGTGGACCAAGGTCAAGGAATACGCCAACTCAAAGGGCGTTATCATCATCGGCGATATCCCCATCTATGTCTCGGATGACAGCTGCGACGTGTGGGAGAACCGAAAGCTCTTCCAAATAGACGAAAGGGGCTACCCAAGCCGAGTGGCGGGAGTGCCGCCGGATTATTTCGCTGAGGACGGCCAACTCTGGGGCAACCCGCTCTATGACTGGGACGAGATGAAAAAAGACGGCTTCGGTTGGTGGAGAGAGCGCATGGATCACACGCTCGAGATGTTTGACGGCGTGAGGATAGACCATTTCAGAGCCATTGAATCCTATTGGTCGGTCGCTTCGGACGAAACGACAGCCAAAAACGGCAAATGGGTCAAGGGCCCGGGCATGGACTTTGTGAACGCCGTCAAGGCGGGGCACGAGAATAAGCTCATCATTGCCGAGGATCTGGGCGACATAACGGACGAGGTACGCGCCTTGGTCGAGGAGAGCGGCTTCCCCGGTATGAGGATATTCCAATTCGGCTTCCTCGACGGCAGCGACAGCATCCATATGCCGCATAATTACATAAGAAACTCGATAGCATATTCCGGCACGCACGACAATAACACACTCTTCGGCTTCCTTTGGGAGAGCCCTGAGGATGTGCGGCGCAGGATGCTCGACTACTGCGGCTTCCCCGGCGGCGACTGGGGCGGCGCGACTCCCCTGCTGCTGCGGAGCATATTTGCAAGCGTCAGCGAGCTTGCGGTCATACCCGTGCAGGACTTCCTGATGTACGGCTCGGATACAAGGCTCAACACCCCCGGCGTTGCCGAGGGCAACTGGAGCTACCGAGTGACAAAGGAGCAATTGCTCGGTGCGGACTGCGGCTTCTTCAGATCACTCAATAATATTTACAAGCGGTGAAAAAATGAAAAAAAGCTTTTTTGAATTCAGCGATAAAATTCTGAGCGCCTCCGACGCAGCGATGAAAAAAGCGGCGCTCAAATTCGCCGAGATAGATGAAATCACGGAATACAATCAGCAAAAGGTGCTTGCCGCCTTTATACACAATAGAGTGTCCGAGGCGGATTTCGCCGGCTCGACCGGCTACGGCTACGGCGACAGGGGTAGGGAAAAGCTCGACAGCATCTATGCCGAGGCGTTCGGTGCGGAGGACGCCATAGTCCGCCACAGCTTCACCTGCGGCACTCACACGCTCTGCGTCGCCCTCTTCGGCCTGCTTCGCCCCGGCGACACGATGCTCTGCGTTACGGGCAAGCCCTATGACACGATACACAGCGTTATAGGCCTTAGCGGCAATGGAATGGGCTCGCTCAAGGATTTCGGAGTTAAATATGAGCAGGTCGAGCTGAACTCAAACGGCCTGCCCGACCTGACCGCGATAGAAAAAGCGCTTGAAAAGAAGCCGAGAATGGTCTATATCCAGCGCTCAAGGGGATACAGCCTGCGCCCGAGCCTCTCAGTCGCTCAGATAGGCGAGATAGCGGCGCTCGTTAAGTCAAAATGCGACGCCATCGTCATGGTCGACAACTGCTACGGCGAATTCGTCGAGCGCACCGAGCCGACCGAGGCGGGCGCGGATATCATCGCAGGCTCGCTCATCAAGAATGCGGGCGGCGCTATCGCAAGGACGGGCGGCTACATTGCGGGCAAAAAGGAACTTGTTGAGCTTTGCGCCTACCGCGCCACCACCCCCGGTCTCGGCAAGGAGGTCGGCTGCACTCTGGGCGAGAACAGGAATATGTTCATGGGCGTTTTCAATGCCCCCGGCGTTGTCGGCAGCGCGCTCAAATGCGCCGTATTCGCCGCCGCAATGTTTGAGGATTTCGGCTTCAAGGTCACTCCGTCATCGAGCGAGAGCCGCCACGACATAATCCAGGCGCTCTGCCTTGAGACCCCCGAGAGGCTCGTTGAATTCTGCAAGGGTATCCAGTCGGGCGCACCCGTAGATTCCTACGTTGTGCCCGAGCCGTGGGATATGCCCGGCTATGACAGCAAGGTCATCATGGCGGCGGGCGCATTCATCCTCGGCTCGTCGATAGAGCTGTCGGCGGACGCCCCGCTCAGGGAGCCTTACGCCGTGTGGATGCAGGGTGGCATCAACTTTGCCTCCGCCAAGACCGCCGTTATGCTCGCGGCGGAGATGCTCTCAAAAGAAGGTTTGATCTGACATGGAATACAAAGGAATAACTCCCGAGGCGCTTTTTCTGCTTGCAGACAACCGCTTTAGGAATTCAAAAGAATATTACGAAAGCCGCAAGGAAGAGATAAAATCGGGCGTTACCGAGCCGATGCGTCAGCTTGCGGGGCTTATCGGCGGCGAGCTGCTCTCGGTCGACCCGCTGATGAATACCATCCCGACGAGGATGGTTTCAAGGGTGCGGCGCGACACCCGCTACACCAATGACAAGTCGCTCTACCGCGACAATATGTGGATAATGTTCATGCGCCCCAAAAACGAATGGAGGGGCTACCCCTGCATGTGGTTTGAGGTCACTCAGAGCGCATACTCGCTCGGGGTCGGTCTGTACGGCAGCGAGGCGGGGCTGATGCAGGTCTTTCGCAAAGCTCTGCGCGAGCGCGGGGACGAATTTCTCGCAGCCGCCGCAAAGTGCAAAAAGGCGGGCGCTGTGCTCAGCGCGTCGACCTACAAGCGTATGCCGCCCGACTGCCTGAAGGGGCTTGAGGAATTCTATGGCTGCAAAGAGATGTATTTTATCAAATTCTCGGGTGCGCTTGACGACCTCGGCGACGACAGGATAATAAAAATAATGCGAGACACCTATAAGGCTTATACGCCGATGTATAAATTCCTGCTCAGCGTTTCGGACGAATATTTTGAAAAGGAGTAAAAGTATGGATCTCTCTCGGTTCAAAAGCGGAAGCGATATAAGGGGCTACGCCCTCGGCGACGAAAGCAACCCGCTCTATATGAGCGACGACATGGTCATGCGCTGCTGCGCGGCCTTTGTCAATTGGCTCAAGACCCGCACGGGCAAGGATAAGCTCTATATCTCGGTCGGCCACGACAGCCGCCTGTCCGCCGAGCGCATCAAGGCCGCCGCCGTCAAGGCGCTGACTTCACACGGAGTGAGCGTTGCGGACTGCTCCCTTTGCTCGACCCCCGCAATGTTTATGACGACGGTTGAGATGGGCTGCGACGGCGCTGTGCAGATAACCGCAAGCCACCACCCGAAGGACAGAAACGGCCTCAAATTCTTCACCCGTGACGGCGGGCTTGACGGCAGCGACATTGCCGATATACTCAGAGCCGCCGCCGAGCTGCCCGACACGATAGGCAGCGAAGAGGGCGAATGCGTTGAATGCGGCTTCATGAAGCGCTACGCCGAGCTGCTGAGAAATATGATAATCGAGGGCGTTGACTCTGAATCCGATCGCCTGCATCCGCTGCGCTCGATGAAAATAGCGGTCGACGCGGGCAACGGAGTCGGCGGATTCTATGCCTACGACGTGCTTGCTCCCCTCGGCGCGGATATCTCCGGCAGCGTTTATCTTGAGCCGGACGGCAACTTCCCGAATCATGCCCCGAACCCCGAGAATGCCGAGGCTATGGACTGCCTCTCAAAGGCGGTCGTCAGCTCGCATTCCGACCTCGGCGTAATATTTGACACCGACGTTGACAGAGCCGCTTGCGTCGGCAAGGACGGCTTTGAGATAAACCGCAACCGCCTTGTGGCGCTTGCCTCCGAGATAGCGCTTGAGGGCTGCCCCGGCGGCACGATAGTCACCGACAGCGTCACCTCCGACGGGCTTGCGGCGTTCATAGCCGCAAAGGGCGGCAAGCATCTGCGCTTTAAGAGAGGCTACAGAAATGTTATCAACAAGCAGCTCGAGCTTTGCGCCGAGGGCGTTAAATGCCCGCTCGCAATGGAGACCTCGGGTCACGCCGCGTTTGCCGAGAACTACTTCCTCGACGACGGCGCATATCTGATAACGAAGCTGATAATCAAGGCCGCCGCCCTTGCCGAGCGCGGGCTGGCCCTTGAATCGCTCATTGACGGGCTTGCCGAGCCTGCCGAGGAGCGGGAGCTGAGATTCAAGATCCTCTGCGACGATTTCAGACCCGTCGGTGAGAAGGTCATCGCCCACTTCGAGCGGGCTGCCGTCGAGCGCGCGGGCTGGAGCGCCTGCCCCGACAACTACGAGGGCATACGCATCAACGCCGACAAGAGCTGCGGCGACGGCTGGTTCCTGCTGCGGCTGAGCGTTCACGACCCGATAATCGTGCTTAACTGCGAAAGCAACACGGCGGGCGGCACTAAGGCTATGCTCGGCGACATTTACAATGTTATAAAGACCGCGCCCGGCATTGAGATCCTGGATATCACGGCGCTCGAAAACGCCGTTAAATAAATCAGAAAAAGGAGAAAGTGAAAATGTTTGACAAGCTCGTAGCATTCATGACTGCGATCATCACCCTGTTTTACACCTTCGCTCCGGTCACCTGCGTGACCCCCGAAACTATGCCGAAGGCAAAGGCCACCCAAAGCGTCAAGATAATGACATACAACATCTATGTCATGGGCTTCGGCAAGCACGCCCCCGAGAAGCGCCGTCCCCTTGTCGTTGAGAATATCCGCAGGAATATGCCCGATTCCTTCGGCGTGCAGGAATGTGATGAGGGCTGGTACGAGGCTCTTATCGAGGCGCTGCCCGAATATGCTCATGTAGGCGTCGGCAGGAACGGCGACGGCGGCGAGGCAAGCCCCGTATTCTATAAGAAAGATAAATTCGACCTTGTGGATTCGGGCACATTTTGGCTCTCCGACACCCCCGACGAGGTGTCAAAGGGCTGGGATTCCTATTGCAACAGGGTCTGCTCCTACGCTATACTTAAAGATAAGAAAACAGGCTTCACCTACGCACATTTCAACGCTCACTTTGACCACCTCGGCATCGTTGCGAGGAACGAATCCGTCGCCCTCGTTTCATCGAGGATAGCGAAGCTCTGCCCCGACATCCCCGCGCTGCTCACGGGCGACCTCAACGACAGCGAAGGCTCGGGAATGTATCAGAAGATACTTGAGTCGGGCATGAACGACTCAAAATACCTTGCAAAATACATGGTAAGCAGCGGCACATATCACGGCTACTCGTCTCTCGTTGAGCTGACGAGACCCAAGGCGATAGATTTCGTCTTTGTCAATGATTTTGTGTCCTCGGTCGAGAGCTACACCATCGACAAGACTCAGTATGACGGTATGTACGCCTCCGACCATCACCCCGTTGTAGTCGAAATGACTCTCTTTAATAAATAAGAAAGTAGGTATATTTATGTTCAGAATAATGTCATTCAACGTCCTTTGCTATGGCAGGGAGCCGCACTTTTGGACCCTCAGAGCGCCGCTCGTCTGCCGCCTTATAAGAGAGACCCTGCCCGATTCCTTCGGCGTGCAGGAGGCTCATATCGACTGGATAAACGCCCTCACCGAGGGGCTGCCCGAATACGACTATGTCGGCGTCGGCAGAAACGACGGCAAAGAGGACGGCGAATTTGCCGCGGTATTCTATCTCAAGGATAAGTTCACCGCCTCGGACAGCGGCAGCTTCTGGCTCTCCGAGACCCCCGACAAGCCGTCGCTCGGCTGGGACGGCGCCTGCATCAGGATAGCCACCTATGTGCGCCTGACGGAGAAGGCGACGGGCAGGGAATATGTCCACTTCAACACTCACCTTGACCATGTGGGCAGGAAGGCTCAGGTCAACGGCGCAAAAATGATAAGCAAGAAAGCCGCCGACTTCGGCGGGCTGCCCGTGGTCTGCACCGGCGACTTTAACGTAGAGCAAGGCTCGGACTGCTACATGACGATGATAAGCGGCAACATGGGCGACGCCCGCACCATGGCGCCGGACAGCGACCGCTGCTACACCTTCCACTACTTCGAGCCGGATAAATATCACACGACGATAGACTTTATCTTCGTTGATAAGGCCACGGTGAAGCCCGTTAAATTCCGAGTGCTCAATAAGACCTTCGGCAGCGAGTATTACTCCGACCACTACGCGATTTATGCGGATGTTGAATTGAAATAAAGACCATCGGGCTTCGATACTCTCGAAGCCCGATTTTTTACGCCTTGTTTTTATCCTTTATCTTCTTGATTGCGCCTTTCTCGAGGCGTGAGACCTGCGCCTGCGAGATACCTATCTCCCCCGCGACCTCCATTTGAGTCTTGCCCTGCATGAAGCGCAGGAAAAGTATCTTCTTCTCCCTCGGATTCAGCTCCTCTATCGCCTGGCGCAGCAATATCTCGTCAAGCCAGCTCTCCTCGCTCTCCCTGTCACCTATCTGATCCATCACATATATGATGTCGCCGCCGTCGGAATAGACCGGCTCGTTGAGCGAGAGCGGCTCCACAATGGAGTCGAGCGCTATCACGACCTCCTCACGGTCAATGCCCAGCTCCTTGGCTATCTCCTCGGGGGTCGGGTCACGCTCAAGCTCGTTCATCAGTCTCTCCCTGACCTGCATGGCGTGGTAAGCGGTATCCCTGAGCGAGCGGCTGACCCTGACGGGGTTATTGTCGCGCAGATGCCGCCTGACCTCGCCGATTATCATCGGGCAGGCATAGGTGCTGAATCGCACGTCAAGCCCGATATCAAAATTGTCTATCGCCTTTATCAGCCCTATCATACCTTCCTGTATAAGATCTTCTTCATCTGCTCCGATAATATAAAGGCTTCTGCTCTGCCTGGTCACCAGAGGGCCATATCTTTTTATAAGTGTCTCCATAGCCTCATTATTCTTTTCCGTTCCGATTAACTCAAGCAATTCATTATCTGATAAATCCGAATACATATAATGTTCCTCTTACTTACCCATTC
>OIBF01000207.1_pt1 | contig 22287 bp, 17 predicted proteins | sample 1580921 | NCBI WGS metagenome assembly OIBF01 (sample SAMEA3882506, study PRJEB24775) | human gut metagenome | biome: human-associated habitat; feature: intestine environment; material: feces | place: Netherlands | collected 2009/2010
TCCAGTTCGAGTCGCCGGGTATGCAGAAGTATCTCCGTGAGCTGAAGCCTACGGTTTTCGAGGACCTCATCGCCATGAACGCCCTCTACCGTCCGGGACCTATGGATTACATCCCCGACTTCATCGCCCGCAAGAACGGCCAGCAGGCCATCACCTATGATATCCCCTGCATGGAGAAATACCTCAAGGATACCTACGGCATCACGGTGTATCAGGAGCAGGTGATGCTCCTTTCCCGCCAGCTGGCAAGCTTCACCCGAGGCGAGTCGGATGCCCTCCGTAAGGCGATGGGTAAGAAGAAGAAGGCTATCGTAGATGCGATGAAGCCGAAGTTCATCAAGCAGGGACAGGAGAACGGCCACGATCCGGCTGTGCTCGAGAAGATCTGGGGCGACTGGGAGAAGTTTGCCTCCTACGCCTTCAACAAGTCGCACGCCACCTGCTATTCCTGGGTAGCCTATCAGACTGCCTATCTCAAGGCACATTATCCAGCCGAATACATGGCAGCGCTGATGACCCGCCGCTTTGCGCAGATCACCGAGATTACCAAGCTGATGGAGGAGTGCCAGTCGATGGACATCAAGACCCTGGGACCGGATGTAAACGAGAGTTACCGTGCCTTCGGTGTGAACGAGCATGGTGAGATACGCTTCGGACTCTCCGCCATCAAGGGAATGGGAACTCCTGCCGCCGATGCCATCGTGGCAGAGCGCCTGAAGAACGGCCCTTATAAGAACATCTTCGATTTTGCCGAGCGCGTGGATTTCTCCAATGTCAACCGCAAGGCATTCGAAAGTCTGGCTCTGAGTGGCGGTTTCGACAGCTTCGGCATCCGCCGCGAGCAGTACTTCGGCAAGAACAGCAAGGGCGATACCTTCCTGGATACGCTCGTAAGATACGGCCAGCTCTACCAGCAGGAGCAGCGCGAGGCAGCCACCTCGCTCTTCGGAGGCGTAGAGGCGGTGGAGATAGCCACCCCTCCTATACCGGAAGCTGAATCCTGGAGCACCATCGAGAGGCTCAACAGGGAGCGTGAGCTCGTGGGCATCTATCTCTCGGCTCATCCGCTCGACGATTACGAAATCATCCTCCGCAACCTCTGCAATACCCACTGCTCTGAACTGGGCGACAAGGTGGAGCTTGCCAAGAAGGAGGATGTGGTGTTCGGCGGCATCATCACCGGGGTGAAATCCAAGTTCACCAAGACCGGCAAACCGTGCGGCTTCGTCACCATCGAGGATTTCGAAGGATCGGGCGAGCTGGCGCTCTTCGGTGAGGACTGGGGCAACTGGCGCGGCATCATGGTAGAGGGCAGCACCATCTTCGTTACGGCGAAGTGTGTATCCCGTTATGGCAACAGCAACTATCTTGATTTCAAGATCAGCACCGTGGAGTATCTCCAGACCGTGAAGGAGAACCGCCTGGAGAAGTTTACCATCATCGTGGACAGTACGGTGATAGACGAAACGCTGGTGAATGATATCAAGACGCTGGTGGAGAATGATGAGGGCAAGGCTCAGCTCTTCCTTCAGATTCACGATGCCGAGACTAAGACCAATGTGCTGCTGCGTGCGCAGGACCGCACGGTGGGAGTGAGCAGGGATCTGATACAGTTTGTCAACGACCATCCGAAGATGTCGTATCAGATCAATTAAAAATAATTCATGAGAATATTATTAACTATATAAAAAAAGGAAGAAAAATGGAAGTAACAATTACAACCGAGAATTTCGAGAGTTACAAGAATGGCGAGTTGCCATTGGTAGTAGATTTGTGGGCTACATGGTGTGGCCCTTGCCGTCAGATTGCTCCTATCGTGTCAGAATTGGCAGAGGAGTTTGACGGTAAGTTGGTAGTTGGTAAGTGTGATGTAGAGGAGAACGACGACATCGCAATGGAGTTTGGCGTTCGCAATATCCCTACCATCCTTTTCTTCAAGGGTGGCCAGCTCGTTGACAAGTTTGTTGGTGCAGCCAACAAGTCAACCCTCAAGGAGAAGTTTGAGGCTCTGCTGTAAGACAGGGCAGAAGGCTAAAAAAATAATACGTCCCGGTGCGGCATCAGCTGCATCGGGACGTATGCTTTTTGTTAGAATCCGAATTTGCGAAATAGCCTCTAGAATTCTACGCTTCTGCTACCGTCTTCCTCCACGGTGATGGTCACCTTGGTACAATCCTCCGGCAGCAGGTCCTCGATGAGTTCCGGCCACTCCAGGAAGCAGAGGTTTCCGCTGTAGAAGTAATCCTCGTATCCCATATCATACACCTCATCAATCTTCTTGATGCGGTAGAAATCGAAATGGTAGATAGGATCGCCGTTTCCGGCAGTGTATTCGTTGACGAGAGCGAAGGTAGGCGAGGTGATTACATCCTCCACGCCCAGTTCCTCGCAGATAGCTTTGACGAAAGTTGTCTTTCCGGCACCCATCTTGCCATAGAAGGCAAAGACCTTGCCGTCGCCCATGTTCTGCAGGAATTCCTTGGCTGCAGCATGGATGTTGTCTAATGAATCAATCTTAATCTTCATATATTTTACTTTGAACTTTGAATTTTGAACTTTGAACTTTATGATTAGCAAACTGGTTGCTGTTTTTTCCTTTAATTTCTCTTTCTCGGTGTCAGTGTGATGATCGGAATGAGCATTTCCTCCATCGAGATGCCACCGTGCTGGAAGGTATCCTTGTAGTACGAAACGTAGTAATTGTAGTTGTTCGGATAGGCGAAGAAGGCGTCTCCGTAGGCAAAGACATACGATGTACTCAGGTTGGGAGCAGGCAACTGTGCCCTTTTCGGGTCCCTGATGGTGAAAACCTCCTTGGCATTGCAGGCCAGGTTCTTGCCCAGCTTGTAGCGCAGGTTGGTATTCGTGTTGCGGTCGCCGATGATCTTGATGGGCTTCGAGGCGCGGATGCTTCCGTGGTCGGTGGTAATCACCACCTTGCAGTCATCCTGCGACAGTCTTCTGAACAGTTCCGAGAGCACCGAGTGGCGCAGCCAGCTCTGCGTGATGCTGCGGTAGGCACTCTCCGTATTGGCGAGCTCGCGTACCATCTTCGATTCCGTCCGGGCATGCGAGAGCATGTCGATGAAGTTGATTACCAGCACGTTCAGGTCCTTCTCCCTGCATTCGTTGTAGTGCTCCATAAACCGGTCGGCGCCCTGCGAATCGTTCACCTTGTGATAGCTGAAGCTGTATCGCTTGCGGTATCTGTCGAGCATTGTCTGTATCAGCGGCTCCTCGTTCAGGTTCTTGCCCTCCTCCTCGTCTTCATCCACCCAGAGCTCCGGAAACATCTCGGCAATCCTGTTGGGCATCAGACCGCTGAAGATGGCGTTCCGGGCGTATTGCGTGGCGGTAGGCAGGATGCTCATATACATATCCTCGTCAATGTCGAACAGCTCGCCGATGTCAGCCGCCAGCATCTTCCACTGGTCGTATCTGAAGTTGTCTATCACGATGAGGAACACCTTCTCTCCCTTGTCCAGAATCGGGAAGATTCTGTTTCTGAAGACATCCGGGCTCATCATCGGGCGGTCGTCGGAAGAAGATGCATTCCCATTCTTTCCGGCATTCCCATTCCTCATCAGGTCTATCCATTCCAGATAGTTCCTGGCGATGAATTTGGCGAATCCGATGTTAGCCTCCTCCTTCTGCATGGCGAGCATCTCGGTCATCTGGCTGTCGGTATCGCTCAGTTCCAGTTCCCATTTCACGAGTCTTCTGTATATTTCCATCCAGTCGCTGCAGGTACGGCAGTCCATCATCTTCAGTGCAATCTGCTGGTAGTCCTGCTGGTATCCGCTCTGCGTCATCTCGGTCACGATATCCTTTTGGTGGATGTTCTTTTTCAGCGAGAGCAGGATTTGGCTCGGGTTGACGGGCTTGATGAGATAGTCGGCGATTTTCGACCCGATAGCCTGGTCCATGATGTTTTCCTCTTCGCTCTTGGTACACATCACAACGGGAGTAGCGGGCTGGATGTCCTTGATTTGCTGCAGGGTCTCCAGGCCGCTCAGTCCAGGCATCATTTCATCGAGGAGGATGAGGTCGAAGGATTGCTGTCGGCATAGCTCGATGGCATCCGAGCCATTGCTCACCGTGGCAACCTCGTAACCTTTCTTCTCCAGAAAGATGATATGCGCCTTGAGGAGTTCAATCTCATCATCGATCCATAGTAATAATCCGTTGCTCATATTGCTGTCTCCATTTAGAGTATCTTTTTTACTGTATCCTTTAGGATATCTTTTTTTTATTTCGAGGTGCTAAAGTACAAAGAATAATTGAATGACGGAAGAGAGTTGTGGTTAAAGAAACTTAATTGAAAAAAAAAGTGCCGATAAGCTTTACTTACCGGCACTTCTTGTTAGAGTTTGTAATGTTCTACGACATGCAGCTCGTCACGCCCAGCGAGGCGGCGATGGAGTTTACTTACAAATTAGTGAGGCGTCCTGCTTTACGGATTACTTACAAGGATTTTCGGCCTTTTTTATAATATTAAGGTCGGGAATCCGTTATTATTATCGAAAGCAAAGTAATCAATCTATAATAAAAAAAAGAAAGAAAAGAAGAAACAATGCTCAAGATTGTAATGATCATGCTATGCGGAATAGGTACGGGGTACCTGCTCCGCAATAAGAAAATGAGTTTTATCGGCCGTATCATCACGGCGCTTATCTGGGTGCTCCTCTTCCTGCTCGGCATCGAGGTGGGAGCGAACCCTCGTATCATTAATGGGCTTCAGACTCTGGGACTCGAAGCCATCGTGCTTACGATAGCCGGAAGTCTGGGTAGTGCAATCTTTGCGTGGGCATTGTGGAGATATGTATGCAGAAAGGAGGCAGGGAAATGAAAGGTAGTCTGATTATCGTAGGCTTCTTCGTGCTGGGCATCATCGTGGGAGTGTGGGATGTGATTCCTGCCAGTTTCCTGGCGAGCGACGTGAGCTATTTTGCCCTCTGCTGCCTGATGTTCTGCGTGGGTATCAGCATCGGTTGCGATACCTCTATCCTGAAGAGTTTCAGAAAGGTGAATCCCCGGCTGATGATGCTGCCGGTGATGACCATCCTGGGAACCCTTGCCGGATGCGCGGCTGCCTCCCTGATACTGGGACACCGTCAGATTTCCGACTGTCTCGCCATCGGTTCGGGCTTCGGATACTACTCATTGTCGAGCATCTTCATCACGCAGTATCGGGGTGCCGAGCTGGGAACCATCGCCCTGCTTGCCAACATCTTCCGTGAGATTCTCACCCTGCTTGGTGCGCCCCTGCTGGCGAAGTATTTCGGCAAGCTGGCACCTATCAGCGTAGGTGGAGCCACCACGATGGATACCACGTTGCCTATCATCACCCGCTATTCGGGCGAGAGCTTCATCATCGTTTCCATCTTCCACGGCTTCTGCGTAGATTTCTCCGTACCGTTCCTGGTTACCTTCTTCTGTTCGCTCTAATTTCGAATAAAGGGAAGGTAAGAGGGAAGTTAAGAGAAGTTAGAGGGAAGTTAGAGGGACAAATGTCCTGCGTTTTACGACAGAGAAGCCTCCCTGCTTTTTTAGAATCCATCCAGCTCGATGTATTCATCATCGGCTTCAGATTCTGGGGCATTCGAGTCATCGAAGTAGATGCCGGTATCGGTATCTTCTGCGGGCTGGCTCTCGATATCGATTCCATTATCTTCAGGATTCTTCTTCTGAGAATCATTTTCTTCCTTCAGAGCATCTTCTTCCTTCTGGGAATCCTTATCCACTACGATTTCCGTTGGTTCCATCAGCAGGCGCATCTTGCTGATCTTCAGCGGTGCAAAGTGGCGGGTATAGAACTTGTCGTAATCATCATACGAGAGATTTCTGCCCAGAAGCTCGAGGTTCGGCTCGCTGATCACGTAGCTTCTCGCCTTGGAAATCAGACGGAGGATGCCAGCTTGCTGATGCAGCTCGTTGGCATACTGGCGCGCCTCGTCGTAGTTCTGGAAACCGCTTACCTGCAGGCGATGCAACCCCTGGAGGTCTTCGATGCTGATGTCGAAATTGCGCGCCATATAGGTGGTGAAGTTATACTTGGCTACCTCGAAGAGCAGCTGGTTCTCGTTGACGGAATCTGGACTGTAGGCGAGCAGGAAGACAAACCGGTCGTTGCGGTCGGCTGAGAATCCTTTCTGCTGGGTGGAGTCCTGGGAACTGAGCACATCGCTGCGTTTCGCCCAGACATTGCTCAGGTCGAACTTTCCGCCGTAGAGTCGTCTTCCGGCATTCGCGCCGTTTACGATCATTCCCGCCATCTCGCTCAACCGGCTGTTGGGATATTGCGCTATCACCTGGTTCATCTTTTCCAGACATTCGGAAACCTTGCCCTCGTTGAGCTGGGTCATACCGCTGATGAAGAGGAACTTGTCGCGGTTGGCACCAGTAGGGAACCGCTTGTCTGATATTTCCGAGTTGTGCATCACCACCTCGTACTTGCCTTCCTTGAATGCCTGATAGGTGAGGGTGTAGATGGAATCTTCGATGTGTACACCCATCCTTGCATTCTCCAGATAGTAAGGGTCGGAGAGGAGGGCTGTGAACTGGCTTTCTGGGTAATCCTTCTTTAATTTATCGACATAACTGTTCGCCATCTGAGTTTGCTTCTTTCGGGAATAAAGCAGATACAGATGGTAATAGGCTTCGTCGAGATGTGCGAAATCTGGAAAGTTATCCACCAGTCGGAGCAGCATCTTCTCGCTCAGAGCCAGGTTGTCGAGCCGGTCCTTGAAGATGATTCCGGCATGGTATAAGCCATTCGCCAGGAGCTGGTTGCTCGCTGTCATCTGCTCTGGGGTGAACGGAATCTGAGCCAGATAATAAGTCCGCTGATGAGGGTCGAGGCTGGCGCTATCGGCAGATGGCTTGCCGGATTCTTTCTGGGATAAAGAATGGGATAGAGAATCTCGTGATGCATCAGGCTGAAGATTTGAATCTTGATCAGAATCTTGACTTTGAGCAGAATTTGTTCCTTGCTCGGAATCAGTTCCCTGAGCGATATCGGTATCCTGTGCAGAAGCCACAACTGTTTTGTTGATTCGCTGCCAGTTGTCGAGGTTCTTTCGCTTGCCCCAGAGTTTCTCGAAGAGCGCCTTACCCTGGCTCACGGCTACAGGGGAATAGAAATACCAGGTATTGGTGTTCCCGAATCCGTTTCCGGAATCATTTCCGAATCCATTTCCTGATGCATTCCCGAATCTGTTTCCGGAATCATTCCCGGAAACATTCCCATCACCTCCTCCTTCATATTCCGAATTCCTCTCTGCACCGTCTTCCCATCTCCTTCTTTCTTCCTCTTTCTCCTTTCTTTTCAGGGCAGCTATCACACGGTCGATGGCTGCATTCCTGTCTCTCTCGTCCATTTTGGCAAGAGACTGCAGGAAATCCTGGAGGGCGATGGCATCGGTATAAGGCACCAGTTCGTCCAGCACCTTGGAGCGATGAGCCAGTTGCGGATAATCCTTTCTGTCCTGATCGAGCAAGCCGATGGCTTCGCCATAGCAGCGCTTGGCATCAGCATATCGCCCGGTTTCCCAATACAGATTGCCCAGACGCAGCAGGAGTACACCCTTCTCTATACCGTTTCGGGTAGCCTTCCGGTTGCCTTTTTCGTAGGCATAGATGGCACGCAGGGTATCTTTCTGGGCCAGGTGGATGTTGCCGATGGCATAATATACCTGGTCCTGATAATCCTTGTTCTTATCCGATGCCGCCATGCGCTTGAGTCGGCTGATCATCTTCCTGCTGTTGCCCGAAGCCAAGACCTCGGTGATGGCAATGCGGGCATTAAACTCCAGTTCGTAGGGCGGATTGAGCCGGATGACGTGGCGGAAAGCCTGATAAGCCTCCTGCTGGTTGCCGATGGAAGCCTGCAACTGTCCCATCAGATACCACTGGCGGGCTTTCTGCTTGTGTCGCATCTCATGGCTTATCACCTTCCTGAGATAGGGAATCGCCTTCCGGGCATCCCCCGTGTGGATATAGTAATCGGCGAAGGCATAATCCCATTCCTTCTGGGCACGCCAGTGGATGGAATCGCGCTGGATGTTTCGGATCACATCTTCTGCATCGTAGGTCCATCCCTGCTCGATGTAGCATTTGGCAAGCCAGGCGCGCGCCTTGCCGTAGATGGCAGGCTGGGTGGAGTAAAGGCGGCTCATATAGGCGAAGGTGGCAGCGGCCCCCTCGAAATCCCCCTTCTGGAATTGCGATCGGCCCATCAGCATCCAGGCTTTCCATAAAAACGGATTGTATTCCCTGCGACTGAGCCATTCGATATCTTTCGCCGTCTTTCTCTTGCCGGGTTCCCATACGGGGCGGCGCTTGATGCTGTGCTGGTGGATGGCTTTCTCGCATTTCTCGATGGCACGGTCGAAGTTGGCTTTGCCCAGATCGCGGCTGTTCTTGTTGCCTACGGTATAGAGCGGAATCTGCTCCGTAAAGTTGTCCCGGTTGCCTTCTTCCTTCTCCAGCGCCCCGTCGATATAAGCCACGGTACCATTATAATAGGTATTGTATCGGGCATTAAAGGCATGCCACCACCTGCTCTGCGCCGTATTCTTCTGCGTAGAGCATCCCGTAAGGATCGCTGCAATCACAGCGAGTCCTATCAGAAAAAGGAGCTGGATGGGGCTTTTGCCTTTCATGTTTTTTATTGTTTATCTGGCATCTTTTTCCTGATGCCCAGGACGATTTTGGCGAGTGCGAATACCACGATGCTGATGAAGATGATGGTGGCACCCGATGGCACGTTGAGCAGATAACTGATGTAGAGACCGGCGATGCAGTCTATCCATCCCAGGATGATGCTTGCCCATATCATCTGCCTGTAATTGTAGGTGAAGAGGTTGGCGGTCATCTGCGGAATGGTGAGCAGGCTGATGGCGAGCACGATGCCCACCATTTTCAGTGTAGCCACGATGGTCATGGCGATGAGCGTCATCATCAGGTATTCGATGGCTGTAACCGGCAGATGCTGCGAACGGGCGAAGGTACTGTCGAATGCGATGTTCTGGATAGGGCGCAGGAGAAAGGTGAAGAGGAGGGCTACGATGAGGGCGAGTCCGCCCAGCAGCCACAGGTCTGCGCTGTCGATGGCAAGGATGCTTCCGAAGAGGAAGGAGGGCAGGTCGGGCATGAATCCTGGAGTCAGGAAACAGCAGATGATGCCCACGCTCATTCCCAGGGTCCAGAACATGGCGATGGCGGAATCCTTTCGCACATCTTTCTTGCGTGATATCCATTGCACTCCGAAGGCGCTGAGTATGGCGAAAACCATGGCGGAGAGTATCGGATTGATTCCTGTAAACACGCCGATGCCGATGCCTCCGAAAGAGGCATGGGTGATGCCGCCGCTGATGAATACCAATCGGCGGGTAACGATGTAGGTTCCGATAAAGCCGCACAGGATGCTTGCCAGAAAGGCGCCTATCAGTGCGTTTTGGAAAAATGTATATTGTAGTATATCCATTCTTTTACTTTGAACTTTGAGCTTTGAACTTTATGATTAGCAAAGCTGCTGAACTTTGAGCTGCAAATTTCTAGCTTAAAAAGCCGATGACTTCATCCTTCAGTTGGTTGGGCAGGTTGATGCCTCTCAGTATCAGGCTTCTGTTCCATCCAGCCACTTCTTCCGGCTGCATGGTATAGAGCACTTCCGAGAATTCCTCAACCTCCTCATCGGTATAGGCGTCGGCATCCCGACCGGCAAAGCGGTCGAGATCCTCATCATCGTAATATTCTATTTCTTTGGTGGCGGCTTCCATCATGCACTCCTGCTCGCACTTCGAGTTCTCACCGTTGCAGGTGTTGCACGATACGCCTTCCTGCAGAGGCTCCTCGTCCTCTCCCCTGCGGTGAGATACGATTCCGAATATGGCGCTTATCAGGCCTAATGCCACCAGGGCTAAAACTAAATATAGCATAAACAATTAACTATCAACTATTAACTTTCAACTATCTCAAACCCTACTTTCTTCAGGTCTTCCCAATAATGAGGATAGGATTTGCTCACTACCTCCGGATTGTTGATCTCAATCTGAGGGAACTTGAAGGCGAGAGGGGCGAATGCCATCGCCATACGATGATCCTCGTAGGTATCGATTGGAGCAAATGAAGGTTCGCAGGTTTCGCCATTCCAATACAGAGTTTTGTCGTTTTCATCGTGGATGACATAGCCCACCTTTTTCAACTCTGTCTTCAGTGCCTCGATGCGGTCGGTCTCCTTGATCTTCAAGCTGGCAAGACCCGTGAACCTGAACTTTACACCCAAGGCACAGCAGGCTACCACGATGGTCTGAGCCAAATCAGGAGAACCGGAGAAATCGTATTCGAATTTCGGCAGAAGACAGCGGTTCGCCTTCAGCATCACATCCGTAAGATGATCATGGTTCTCGAATTCACTCTTCACTCCCAGCAGACTGAAGATGTATTTCACCACGGAATCTCCCTGCTTCGAGCAGTCCATCAAGCCTTCGAGCTGGATTCTGGAGTCGATGTTGCCATTCAGAGCCATCATCTCATACCAGTAGGAAGAAGCACTCCAGTCGTTCTCTATCATATAAGATGTCTCCTTGTAAGGCTGTGGCTTCACGGTGATGGTGTCCATATCCGTCCAGTCGGCATCGGCACCATATTCCTTCATCGTCCAGAGCGTAAGGTCGATGTAAGGGCGGGATGCAATCTCTCCTGTCAACTTCAGTTCCAGTCCGTTCTTCAGAATCGGACCGATCATCAGAAGCGCCGAGATGTATTGCGAACTGATATTGCCCACTACCTCCAGGTGGCCGCCTTCCAGCGCCTTGCCTCGGATGTGGAGTGGGGGATAACCTTCCTTCTTCTCGTAGGTGATGTCGGCGCCCAGATAGCGCAGGGCATCAACGAGGATGCCGATAGGACGGTTCTGCATGCGCTCGGTGCCGGTGATGGTATGTTCGCCGGGGGTGGCAGAGAGATAGGCGGTCATGAAACGCATGGCCGTGCCGGCGGCCTTGATGTTGATGACCTCTGGCATATTCTGAAGGGCTGCAACGATTACTTCCGTATCATCGCAGTCGCTCAAGTTGTCGGGTTGGATATGGCTTCCAGCCATCGCACTGATTACGAGAGCTCGGTTGCTGATACTCTTGGATGCTGGCAAGTTGATACTTGCGTTCAGTTGGCTTGGTGCCTTGATGGTATATTTTATCATACGCGTACCTTATATTATATATATTTTAGTGCAAAAGTACAAAATAAAAAGTATATACGCTAGTTTTCTGGCGAAAAGTTTTCAAAATATCTCAAAAAAAAGCATAGGCTGCCGTGCTCTGTTTCTGTCTCTTGCTATCAATATGTAAACGAGATAGGGGTATTATGGGGGTATATTGAGATATACCTATTTCAAAGTGTAAAAAACGACCCCCTAAAATGTCAAATTGTAATTTTGTGTGCGTTTTCTTTCAAAAAGTAAAACCGACCCCAAAAATAAGATAAAATAGCGTTAAGGAATGATACAACTTACCGGAATTTGTAGTATCTTTGCATCAGAAAAAAGAAACAACAAGCAATAAGTAACAATCTAAAAATAAAGAATATGAAACGAATTATATTATTCTCATTGATGGCTCTCATGACCGTAGCTACTTTCGGTCGCAAGCGCGTAGAGAATGCAACAGTAGTAGCAGACACTATTTTCTATGCAGAAAATATGAGTAATGTGGCTAGTGCAGATCAGGCTAGTTATTACAGATTACTGATGACTACCGGCGCTGGCATCAATAAGAAGGATGTGTTCCAGGACTTCTATATGAACGGTAATCTTCGTGCCGAGGGTGGATACAGCTTCATCGATCTCGGTAACGACCGCAATACGATCTTCAATGGTGAGGTTACCACTTACTACAAGAATGGTAAGGAGAAGTGGCACGGAAAGTATGTTAACGGCAAGCGTGAGGGATACTTCACTCTCCAGCTCCGTGAAGGTGGCGTGGCTGTTGTTCAGTTCAAGAATGGCAAGTCTATCCACAATTACTTCATGATAACATACAAGGATGGTACCACTGAGAAGAAGAACCTCTCTGAGATTCAGTCTTTGATGTAGAAGATCTCTAGAATAGAAAATCTCTCTTAAATTAATAGAAAAATCTCTCTTATATAAATTAAAATTTTATGTTGATATGACCAATATGGGGATGGCTTCCGGGAGGAAGGTACATCCCCTTTATTTTTTCTGATATATGCATAACTGAAAAAAGGTCTGGCGATGAATTTCGCCAGACCTTTTTACAATATTTAGAGTGCCAGGTCAACCTCTACCGGGCAGTGGTCGCTGCCCATGATGTCGGTATGAATCTTGGCTTCTGTAATCTGTTCTCTCAAGCGGTCGGATACCAGGAAGTAGTCGATACGCCAGCCGGCATTCTTCTCGCGTGCCTTGAACCGGTATGACCACCACGAATAGGTAACCTCTTCGGGATGCAGATAGCGGAAGGTATCTGTAAAGCCGTCGTTCAGAAGCTCGGTCATCTTCTCGCGCTCCTCGTCGGTAAAACCGGCATTGCGACGGTTGGTCTTCGGATTCTTGATATCTATCTCCTGATGTGCCACGTTCAGGTCACCGCAGACCACCACAGGCTTCTTGGCATCCAAGGCCTTCAGAAACTTGCGGAAATCATCTTCCCAGGTCATACGGTAATCCAGTCGTTTCAACTCGGTCTGGGAGTTCGGGGTATAGCAGGTTACGAGATAGAAGTTGTCATACTCCAAGGTGATGACTCTTCCTTCGTGGTCGTGTTCCTCCACGCCCATACCGTAGTTCACGCTCAGTGGCTGGTGGCGGGTATAGATGGCTGTGCCCGAATATCCCTTCTTCTCGGCATAGTTCCAGTAGCTTTCGTAGCCCTCGAACTTCAGGTCGAGCTGACCTTCCTGCATCTTGGTCTCCTGCAGGCAGAAGAAGTCGGCATCGAGCGCCTTGAACTGGCTCTCGAAGTCCTTGCCCACGCAAGCACGCAGGCCATTCACGTTCCAGGATATAAACTTCATATTACTTTGAACTAATTTAGATTCTCTTGCTCTCACCTCTGAGCAGGCTCATGAACTCCTGACGGGTGTTCAGTGAATTGAATACGCCGCTGTAATCGCTGGTAGTAGTGATGGAGTTCTGCTTCTCCACGCCACGCATCTGCATGCACATGTGCTTAGCTTCTATCACCACCATTACACCCTGAGGATTCAAGGTCTCCTGGATGCAGTCCTTGATCTGCTGGGTAAGGCGCTCCTGCACCTGAAGGCGGTGGCTGAAGATATCTACCACGCGGGCAATCTTGCTCAGTCCGGTAATCTTGCCGTTAGGGATGTAAGCCACGTGTACCTTGCCATAGAAAGGCAGCATGTGATGCTCGCAGAGAGAGAAGAAATCAATGTCCTTCACGATGACCATCTGGTCGTATTTCTCCTCAAAGAGGGCATCGGTCAACACCTTGTGGGCATCCTGATAGTAGCCGCGGGTCAATACCTGCATCGCCTTGGCTACGCGCATAGGAGTCTTGACAAGTCCTTCACGCTCTGTGTCTTCACCCAGGAGCTTCAATACTTCCTTATAGTGTCCTGCGAGTTCATCCAATCCCTCGCGAAATTCTGTTTCTGGATTCATATCTTATTTACTTTGAATTTTGAACTTTGAACTTTGAACTTTATGAATAGTAAGACTGTTGAATTCTTCACTCTTCACTCTTCACTTTTCGCTCTTCACTTACTTTAATATTGCACGGTAATCTGTCCCTTTACCAGGCATGCCTGTCTGTATCCCAGGGCTTTCACCTTGGCAAGCACCTTCTTAGCCTCGCCCAGTTCGCGGAAGTTGCCCATGCGGCAAATCCATCTTGGCGAGTAGAAGTGCACATATACAGGCTGGTCTGGGAACTTCATCTTGATGTTGTTGCCCGTCTGTTCAGCCTTCAGTCGGTCGTTGCGTGAGTTACCTCCGGCAAAGATCTGTACTCTATATCCTGTAACCTTATAGCTTCTGCGCATTACCTTCTTGCGCATGTCCACTACAGGCATCTCGGTTTCTTCCTGATGTGTCTCAGCCTTCTGTGCATTGTTTCCATGCTGTTTCTCCTTGGCAGTTTCGTGCTGTGGCTCGGCCTTCTTGAGCGAGTCTGGAGTCTGCTTGTGAGAGTCCGGAGTCTGCTTGTGCTGGGCAGCTGGAGTTACTTCTTTATGCTGAGTATCTGTTGGTTTCTTCTGTGGTTGTGGGGTAGTCTTAGTCTTATCGTCCTGTGGATTCACCTGATTCGTATAGGTTGGAACCTGTTTTCCGTTCACCAATTCGTCGATAGCCTTGCTTTGGTGTACGGTCACGACACCCTGTCCTGGATTCTTCTGCTTGAGATGATCCAAGTAAGTCTGCGCATTCATCTGGATAGATGAGCAGAGGATGAAAATCAATAATGTGACGAATTGTTTCATGACTATACCTTATTTAATATATATATACCTTTTATTAATATATAATGTGTCAGCAATCTGCTTCTGTCATCCTATAAAGATAGGGAAAGGGATGCCCCCAGGAAAGAAGGCATCCCCTTTGGTAAATATCCTTGTGAGATTACTTCTTCCAAGCGTCGATGATACCCTTGAAATCAGCAGCCTTCAAAGAAGCACCACCGATCAAACCACCGTCGATGTTTGGCTTAGCGAAGAGCTCAGGAGCGTTGCTAGCCTTGCAGCTACCACCGTAGAGGATAGATGTCTCCTCAGCAGCCTCGTTGCCATACTTCTCAGCTACGATTGAGCGGATGTATGCCAACATCTCCTCAGCCTGATCAGATGTAGCGGTCTTACCTGTACCGATAGCCCAGATTGGCTCGTAAGCGAGGATGATGTTCTTCCAAGCCTCTGCGCTCAAGTGGAATACTGAACCTTCCAACTCAGCCTTTACTACCTCGTTCTGCTTCTCAGCCTCACGCTCTTCGAGAGTCTCACCGCAGCAGAAGATAACCTTCAAACCGTTAGCCAAAGCCAACTCTACCTTCTCCTTCAGGATCTCAGCAGTCTCGCCATAGTACTGACGACGCTCTGAGTGACCGAGGATAACGTACTGAGCACCTGTGCTCTTTACCATCTCAGCTGAAACCTCACCTGTGAAAGCACCCTTAGCCTTGTCTGCGCAGTTCTCAGCACCGAGACCTACTACCTCTGAATCCAAAACCTGAGCTACAGAAGCCAAGTGGATGAATGGAGTACAGATGATTACGCCACAGTTTGGCTTGTCAGCTACCAATGCCTCGTTGATCTCCTTAGCGAGAGCAACACCGTCCTGCAGGTTCATGTTCATTTTCCAGTTACCTGCTACAATTTTCTTTCTCATTTTTCTTTTCTTTTTAAAAGTTGATAATATTCTGTTTGAATTCTCTTTCTTTCTGATCCAGGCGCCCCAAGCCCAGAGCCGGTCGGCAATGGTGAGGAGTACCAGTGGAATGATGAACCAGGAGATGATGCCGGCTATCTTCTTGGCGGCACTTACTTCCGGCATCTTGCCGATTTCTGTCTTCTCCAGTGGCTTGCCTGCCAGGTCTGCCATCTTAGGCAGGTCGTTGTGGCTCCATTTCCGGATGATGGTTCCGTCTTTCAGCAGCAGGAGTCCCGGGTTGCTGCGTATCACGGTCTTCAGCGTCGTCTCGTCTGTGATATAGAAGGGATATTCCGCTCCCGTGATGTCTTGCCAGTGCCTGATGGCTTTCTCCGTACTTGCCGTGAGGCAGAGGAAGGGATAGTCATGGTCGGTGGCATACTCGTATATCTCATCGATGCTTCCGAAGTTGCTGTCATCGGCAAAGTCGAGATGTGGCGAGATGAGCAGGAAGGTGTAGCCCTTGCGGTGAATCACTTCCTGGGTGATGTCTTCGCCCGTCTTCATATCTTCTATGCTGAAGTCGTGGATAGGAGGCACGTAGCCTTCTTCGGTCTGCACCGTCTTGCTGTCGATGAAGGTCCAGGTAGAGTCGGGATAGTTGTCTATCGTAAACTCCTTCCGTTCTCCGTTCTTCTCCAGGATGAAGGTGGTGTCAAACTTCGGCTGCTTGGCTCCCTTCGGAATCTCCATACCCTTGGCTATGTTGGCGCCGATGTGATAAGGGCGGAAGTCGAACTGCGGCAGATACCACAGGCTCCAGAGGCTCATCACGATGGAGAAGAGGAAGGTGTAGTTGATCACCACCCACTGTGTCTGTTTCGAGATGAGTCTCGGCATCTCCAGCGGCTTTCTCCAGATCAGGATGGCAAATATCAGGAGGATGATGTTCTTGATGAATGTCTCCATATTGGTGAGCACTACGGCATCACCGAAGCATCCGCAATCCTTTACTGGGTCTGCGATAACGATCCACAGGGTAATCAGCGTCATCACGCTCATCACGGCAAGGGTGATCTTGCTCATCAGTCTCCGTCGGATGGCGAAGAGAAGGAAGATACCGATGGCAAACTCAGCAGTGGCAAGCAATACCGACATCACCAGGGTGCTCCAGTCGGGAAACATCCAGTCGATATGCAGCGCTTCCAGATAATCGGTTATCTTGTATTGCGTGCCCAGTGGATCCATTCCCTTCACGAATCCTGAGAAGATGAAGGTTACAGCCACGAGCAGTCGCCCGATATTCACCGCTGTTTTTGTTATAATCTGCTTTGCCGTCATATCATTTTCCTCTTTTACCTGATAGAATGAACCTTCTTATTATAGAATGAGCCTTCTTACTTTTCTCCCATTTTGATGGCACCGAAAACTGAATAGTTGATGATGTCCATATAGTTGGCATCAATGCCTTCTGATACGAGTGTGGCTCCTGCGATATCCTCGATTTCCTTTACTCGCTGTATCTTGGTGAGAATAAAGTCGGTATAGCTGCTCACTCGCATCGATCGCCAGGCCTCGTCGTAGTCGTGATTCTTCTTGAGCATCAGTTGCAGGGCTTCCTGGGCATGCTTGTCGTAGAGCTTCATCGCCTCTTCCGGTGTCATATCTACTTCATCTACGAATGGTTTTTCCAACTGGATGAGTCCTACGATACCATAATTAATAAGCGCGATAAACTCCGGTCGGATGCCTTCGCCTACGAGTGATTCTTTCTTGATTTCAAGCGAGCGGATGCGCTTCGCCTTGATATAGAGTTGGTCGGTTAAGGAAGATGGACGCAAGATTCTCCAAGAGGCTCCATAATCGTGAAGCTTCTTCTCAAATAATGCCCTGCATTCTCCCATAACAACTTTAAACTGCTGTTCTGTTTTCAATAAATCTGCCATAATAATTTCGAAATTCGGTGCAAATTTACGCATTTATTGTGAAATAGCCAAATATTTATTTTGTATTTTACATTATTTGCAGTAACTTTAGACAAGTTACGCTGCATCTCAACAATAAAAATAAAAAAAGTGCTTTTTTATTTTGTATTGTCTTCGATTTGCAGTAACTTTGCACCCCGAAATAAAATGAGTATGAGAAATTTGACCAATGCCGAACTGGCGCAAATACTAGATAAGGATATTTTTCACGAGATTTCAGAGGCGGCGGATGCGCTGTCTGTGGAATGCTATGTAGTAGGTGGATATGTGCGCGACCTCTTCCTGGAGCGCCCTTCCAATGACATCGATGTCGTGGTGGTGGGTAGCGGAATTGAGGTGGCTTCTGCCCTCAAGAAGAAGCTGGGCAAGAAGGCACATCTCTCGGTGTTCCGAAATTTCGGAACCGCACAGGTTAAGTATAAGGATACAGAAGTGGAGTTCGTGGGAGCACGAAAGGAAAGTTACAACCGTGATTCGCGCAAGCCGATTGTAGAGGATGGAACCCTGGAGGATGACCAGAACCGCCGCGACTTCACCATCAATGCTATGGCGGTCTGCCTGAACAAGGAACGTTTTGGCGAACTTGTCGATCCGTTTGAGGGTGTCTATGACCTGGAAGATGGCATCATCGCCACTCCGCTCGATCCGGATATCACCTTTTCTGATGATCCGCTCCGTATGATGAGATGTGTACGTTTTGCTACCCAGCTCAATTTCCAGATAGAAGATGAGACTTATGCCGCTCTCTCTCGCAATGCCGAACGACTGAAGATTATCAGTGGCGAGCGTATCTGCGACGAGATGAACAAGATCATGCTCTCCAAGCATCCCAGCAGCGGCTTCTATTATCTGAAGGATACCGGACTGCTCGATCTCATCCTGCCGGAACTGGTGGCGATGGATAAGGTGGAGACCCGCAACGGAAAAGCCCACAAGAACAATTACGACCATACGATGGAGGTTTTGGAGAATGTGTGCAAGCACAGTGATAACCTCTGGCTCCGCTGGGCTGCCCTCTTCCATGATATAGGCAAGCCGAGGAGCAAGCGATGGGACAACAACATCGGATGGACTTTCTACAGCCATAACATTATCGGTGCTAAGATGATTCCTAACATCTTCCGCCGTATGAAACTGCCGATGGATGCCAAGATGAAGTATGTGCAGAAGCTGGTGGAGCTCCACATGCGTCCGATTGTGATAGCGGATGAAGAGGTGACTGACAGCGCCGTGCGCCGACTGCTGAATGATGCCGGTGATGACATCAACGACCTGATGACGCTTTGCGAGGCTGATATTACCAGCAAGAACCAGGTGCGCAAGCAGCGATTCCTGGATAACTTCAAGATGGTGCGCGAGAAGCTGGTTGATCTTCAGGATCGTGACTACAAGCGACTGCTCCAGCCATGTATCGACGGCAATGAAATCATGGAGATGTTCCAGCTCAAGCCATGCCGCGAAGTAGGCGTACTGAAGCAGTATCTCAAGGATGCCGTGCTGGACAACAAGGTGGCTAACGAGCGCGAGCCGCTGATGGAACTTCTGATGAAGAAAGCCCAGGATATGGGGCTGAATATGGCAGAAAACTTAAACAGAGAATAATTTTTGTTAAATAACGGCTCCCTGCGAGCCGTTATTCGTTTATTATTCGTAATTTTGCACCGCTTTTTAAAACTAAAAGCATTGTTTCAGTTTCCGTCAGAGGGCGGTATATATAATAAGGTATGACATAAAATAATAAATTATAATATAAATAGGTATGAAAATTAAAAACGTTTTGTTTGTTGCAGCAGTTTGTGTTCTTGCTGCTTTGACATCATGTGGTGGAAGTAAGAAGGGCGGTCTGCCTAACTTCGGCGATGATGAGTTTGCCGTGGCTACCATCGGCACTTCCAGCGCCGCATTGCAGACTACCTATCCTGCTACCATCAAGGGTATTCAGGATGTTGAGGTACGTCCTAAGGTTTCTGGCTTCATTACAAAGGTTTTTGTACATGAGGGTCAGACTGTTTCAGCAGGTCAGGCTTTGTTCTCTATCGATAGCGAGACCTATCAGGCTGCAGTCCGTTCAGCTGCTGCCGCTGTCAATACTGCCAAGGCTCAGGCTAACACAGCAAAGTTGACTTACCAGAACAACAAGAAGTTGTATGATAGCAAGATTATCGGTGAATATGAACTTTCTACAGCAGCTAACAGCTATGCAACCGCTAAGGCACAGGTAGCTCAGGCAGAGGCTGCTCTGGCTTCAGCCCGTGAGCAGTTGGCTTGGTGTACTGTTACCAGTCCTTCTGCCGGTGTTGTAGGTAGCCTTCCTTTCAAGGTAGGTGCTTTGGTCAGCGCTTCTGGCCAGGCTTTGACTACCGTTTCCAACATCAGCACCATGGAGGTATTCTTCTCACTCTCTGAGTCTCAGATCTTGAGCATGTCTAAGACCAATGGTAGCATTCAGGCAGCCATCGCAGCGTTCCCAGCTGTTAAGTTGCAGTTGGCTGACGGTTCTATCTATAATCATCCAGGTAAGGTTGTCAAGATGAGTGGTGTCATCGATGCAACTTCTGGTTCTATCTCTCTCATCGCTCACTTCGCTAACCCAGAGAAGTTGCTGAAGAGTGGTGGTGCAGGTTCTATCGTGGTTCCTAACGATCATAACAGTGCTATCGTCATCCCTCAGGAGGCTTGTTCTCAGGTTCAGGATAAGATTTTCGTTTACATCGTAACCAAGGATAACAAGGTGAAGTATTCTGAGATCAAGGTAAATCCACAGGATGATGGCAAGAACTATATCGTAACTTCTGGTCTTCATGTAGGCGACCGCATCGTATTGAAGGGTATCACCAAGTTGACCGATGGTCAGCAGATCAAGCCTATCACTCTGGAGCGTTACAATCAGAAGATTGCTGAGGCTGCCAAGTTGGCTGAGTCTCAGGATAACGCTCATGCCTTCGCTACTGCTATGGGCGGAAAGAAGTAATATATAATAAGGTATAAAGAAAAATAGTAAATTATGTCATTTACAAACTTTATAAAGCGCCCGGTACTTTCGACGGTGGTTTCCATCTTCTTCGTCTTACTGGGTATCATCGGCTTGGTATCGCTGCCTATCGAGCAGTATCCGAATATCGCGCCGCCTACCATCACGGTAACTGCTACCTATACGGGTGCAGATGCCCAGACGGTGTTGAACTCAGTCGTTGCTCCGCTGGAGGAGAGTATCAACGGTGTGGAGAACATGACTTATATGACCTCTTCTGCGTCTAACTCTGGTTTTGCTCAGATCACCGTTTACTTCAAGCAGGGTTCTGACCCTGATATGGCTGCGGTCAACGTACAGAACCGTGTATCTCAAGCGCAGTCTCTGCTGCCTGCCGAGGTTACCAAGGTGGGTGTCACCGTAACCAAGCGACAGAGTTCCAACGTCATCATGTTCGCTCTGACTACAGACGATGGCCGTTACGACGACCAGTTTGTTACCAACTACGCCCTGATCAACGTCATTCCTCAGTTGAAGCGTATCAATGGTGTGGGTGATGTGCAGAGCCCTTCTACCCGTAACTACTCTATGCGTATCTGGTTGAAGCCAGAGAAGATGAAGGAGTTCGGACTGGTTCCTTCTGATATTTCTCAGGCTTTGGCAGAGCAGAACATCGAGGCTGCCCCTGGTAGCTTTGGTGAGAGCTCTGATATGCAGTATGAATATACCTTGCGTTACAAGGGTCGTTTGAAGACTCCATTGGAGTATGAGAACATCCTTATCAAGAGCAATACTTCCGGTCAGACTCTCCGTCTGGGCGAAATTGCCAAGGTTGAGTTGGGTGGTTTGCAGTATAACGTCAACCTGCTCAATGATGGTCAGCCTGCCGTGCTGGGTATGGTTCAGCAGATTGCCGGTTCCAATGCTACCCAGATTGCAAGCGACGTAAAGAAGTCGTTGGATGAACTGGAGAAGAGTTATCCTCCTGGGTTGAAGAATGTCATCCTGATGGATGTTACCGAATTCTTGTTTGCATCTATCGAGGAGGTTATCTTCACCTTGATCATCACCCTGGTACTGGTGTTCATCGTAGTGTATATCTTCTTGCAGGACTTCCGTTCTACGCTGATTCCTATGATTGCCGTACCTGTGGCTTTGATCGGTACGTTCCTCTTCCTCTGGATCTTCGGATTCTCCATCAACCTGCTTACGCTGTCAGCCCTGCTGCTGGCTATTGCGATTGTGGTCGATGATGCCATTGTGGTGGTCGAGGCGGTTCACGCCAAGCTCGACCAGGGTTACAAGAGTGCCCTTACTGCAGCTATCGATGCGATGAACGAAATTTCCAGCGCCATCATCTCTATTACATTGGTGATGTCTGCCGTGTTCGTTCCTGTATCATTCATCGGTGGTACTTCCGGTTACTTCTACCGTGAGTTTGGTGTAACCATGGCTGTATCTATCGTTATTTCGGCTATCAATGCGTTGACGCTGTCTCCTGCACTCTGTGCCGTGTTGCTGAAGCCACACGAGGAGGGTCATGAGAAGAAGATGTCTTTCATCGACCGATTCCACGCTGGATTCAACTATCAGTTTGATAAGATTACCAATAAGTATAAGGGTGGTGTCAAGTGGGTTATCAATCATGGCATCATCGCTGGTAGCCTCGTGGCTGTCAGTATCGTAGGTCTGGTTGCCCTGATGGGTACTACCAAGACGGGTCTGGTGCCTGATGAGGACACCGGTACTATCTTCGCTTGTATCTCTACAGCTCCTGGTACATCTCAGGAACGCACTGCCGAGGTGGTTAAGCAGGTAGATAAGATGCTGGCCAACAACCCAGCCATCGCAACCCGTAACGCCATCATGGGTTATAGCTTCATCGGCGGTGCCGGTTCTAACCAGGGTACCATCATCGTGAAGCTGAAGCCATTCGAGGAGCGTCCGGGTGGATTCTTCCACCGTATCAAGGAGGCTTG
>OIBF01000213.1_pt1 | contig 21583 bp, 12 predicted proteins | sample 1580921 | NCBI WGS metagenome assembly OIBF01 (sample SAMEA3882506, study PRJEB24775) | human gut metagenome | biome: human-associated habitat; feature: intestine environment; material: feces | place: Netherlands | collected 2009/2010
CGGAATCACCATTTCGCCCCCTTCAATAGGAGTGACCTGTTTTCCTGCCTGATGCACAGACACCGATACCTTCTTATCCTCTAATGAAATCTCGACACTTCCGTCAAGAGCTACAGACGATTTATTCTCTTCCACATCTACTGTTACCATACCCATAGCTTTGTTATTACCGCTGGCACTCACTTTAAACCAAGGGTATACATTTGCCGTAGGACCTTCTCCAGGGAAGGATGCTCTCGCTTCCCAGCCTCCTTCAGAAGCCACAATCATGATTTTATAAGTACCGCCCTTAGCTGGAACATCTATTCTCGTAGGAGAGCAGGATATCGTTACCTCTCCATCGCCGTCAGAAGAGCTGCTGCTGCAAGAAAGCAGCATAAGCGAGAGAAGGAAGGAAAATATTTTCAAGAATTTCATGTCATTTAAAATTTAAAAAGGGAGCCACTCCTACTTATTCATAGGAGCAGCTCCTGTATAATTCTATATAAACCTATAAAACCTAAAGCCTATTTCACAATCAAAACGATATCACTGACAGTTATTTCTGCATCCTTAGGAGCACCGGCAAGGTCGATGACGAGTTTCATCTTGCTCATATCCTGAGGGCCGCCATCAGCTTCTTTCGTACTGTTTGGTTGGTTCTCATAACGGAAGACGTATTCGCCTTTAACATCAGTAGACTCCTGGAAGAAGAGGTTTCCATCATTAGCGTCATCACAAAGTTTCAATGTCATCATTGGCAATGGAGCAGAAGTGGTAACCTTGCAAGAGAAATCAATCTTGCTATCAGCTTTGGCAGATACTGGAATACCAAGCATTTTCCACTGTGCGTGCCATAGCACAGCAGGAGTTTCACAAGGCACGATAATGATGTGCTTGCTTCCCTCATGCTTGATAACAGGAGTTACATCAATCTGTGCCCAAGAAGCATCACCATACCAAGTTTCCTCAGTAAATGACTTGTTGGCATCAATATCCTTCCAAAGGTTACCCGCTGTATTGTAGTCGAATGGCACCTTCAATTCTACAGGAACCACAGTACCATCATCGTTGGCATGATCTTTCAGTACCAGGCTCTCTATCATGATTTCGTCATCAGCAGCATTACCACCAAAGTCGAATACAATCTTCAAATTATTGATGTCCTTGCCTTCGAGGTCTGAACCATAAATACACTTAGGCTCACCTGCTTCCAATTTTGTATTTGCATCCTTGGAATCGAAAAGGATGATATTGTCACCACCTTCTCCAGAATCACAAAGTTTCACCTTAACGGCATTATGTCCCTTGGCAGATGTAATGATGCAAGAGAAGTCATAATGCTTATCTGCGCTAGTAGAGATACCTAAGTTTTTGAAAGGAACCTGAGCTTGCCAACGCTCGGTAGTTGCCTTAGGGAGCTTCAATGTATAGCATCCCTTGCTGTAGCTACAAACCGGGTCAGCAATTTGGGTCCATCCTGGAGCATAATAGCCAGCAGAAGGTTTTTCAGGGAAGGTAATTTTCTTGAAGAGATTAAACTCGCTGTCCTCTACGAAACCTGCGAAGCCATTCATCTTGGTTTTTTCCACCGTGAAATGCTTCTTGACGCTCTCCTTGCTAATACCATTACGGTTCTTCACAAAGCACTCCACATCGTAAGTACCCTTCTTGCGATAATACTTAGAGAGGTTGAAAGCAGAAGAATAGGCACCATCTATCACCCATACCGGGCTTACTCCCTCTGCACCACCAAAAGAAAAGTTGGCTGTGTTGGTCTCTTGGTCTACATCAATCTTGAAGTTGTCGGCAAAGTCGGCTACATTAGGCAACTCACCGTTGGCACCAGAGAACTCCTCTGCAGAACATGCGCTGAGCATCAATCCACCCAGAAGAGCATAAGCCATATTTCGAAATATCTTTTTCATATTGCTGAAATCTTAAAGTTAATATTTTATTAGGGGGTAGAGGAAACTATTGTTCCTCTACCTTAATAAGTTTTAATAATTATTCTGAACCAAAGCAGGATCAGAGTCAAGCTCTGCCTGAGCGATAGGAATATACTTCTTGGATTCTGTCCAGGAGTTGGTGCGATAGCCGTAGCTGTCTGGTACCAACACGGTAGCAGCCTTGCCTGTGCGAACGAGGTCGAAGTAACGCTTACCCTCACCTACAAACTCCAAGCGGCGCTCATTGATAACATCATCCAGAGTTACGGCTCCAAGCTCTGCGATTCCTGCACGGTTGCGAATCTTATTCACATAATCCTTAGCCTGATTAGCATCGCCACCTGTCTCCAACAAAAGCTCTGCAGCATTGAGGTAAGCCTCAGCCAAGCGATATACACGAAGATTGTTATTATAGTTAAGGTTATTATCGAAACCTGCGTCAGCATTGTTCTCTGTGAACGGACGATACTTGGCCAGCCAAAGACCAGTATCCTCATAACGTTTGGTATATTTCACGCCACGACAGTCCCATACAGTAGCATCACGGCGCTTGTCGTTGTCAGCAAACAGAGCATAGGTTTCGGTACGAACAGGTAGGAATCCCCAACCGTCACCGCCTTGGTTCCAACCATCGCCACCAGGCCAAGAGTTTGGAGAAATCAAGGTAGGCAATATTGTACCACCAATAGCCAATGGTGAATCCCAACCACGCTCGTTGTTACCATCCTCATAGTTTACTTCCCAGATGCTCTCCTTGCACCATTCGCCGCTCTCTTTCCAAATAGAGGCGTAATCGTCTACTATATCATAGTCACTCTTGTCGGCGATGAGCTCCTGCATATACTGGAGAGCCTTAGGATAGCGAGTCTTGTCATTCTGATACATCACCATCTCGGCATACATCATATAACACATGGCCTGCGACATTCTTCCACAGTTGGCATCGTCCCAACGCATTGGCAGGACCTTGGAGTCAATTACAGCCTCAAGCTCTACTATCAATTTGTCATATACTTCATCAGCCTTGAGCTGTGGGGCTGTGTAAGGAGCAGACAAGTTCTCCAGATAGAAAGGAATATTGCCGAAGTAGTGCCACAAGTTATTGTAGAAATATACACGGAGGGCTCTACCCTGCATCTCATAAGATGCCCTGTTTTTCTCGGTCAAGTTTGCCTCTGCCCAAGGAATATACTTCAAGAGGTCATTACAACGCTTGATGCCTGAGTAGTCCACTGTCCAAAGTGAGCTAAGGGTATTGCTGGCATTTGCCTCATAGTTGGCAAGCATGTGCCAGTGCTGTTGATCGGTTTTGTTAGAACCGCCTACCCAGAAGTTATCGCCCATTATCTCGGCATCGATATTGAGAGCATTATACTGTCCCAATCCCCAGTCTGGCCAGTGGATAGGATCGTAAGCCGCATTCAGAGCCTCATTGATATGGGCATCTGTGGTATAATATTCTTCGAGGTTTTCACCTGATGGGTTCTCCACCTCTAGGAAGCTGTCGCTGCAAGATGTGTTTGCCAGTGTCATACTGGTTGCCAACACTCCTAAAGCTATATATTTTATTGTCTTCATAATAGTCTTTATTTTAAAGGTTCTTATTTTAGAATGAAAGGTTTACGCCGATGGTGTAGGTGCGAGCCTGTGGATATACACCATAGTCTACACCGAGAGAAGTTCCACCTGATGAGATTTCAGGGTCGAAGCCCCAATACTTGGTCCAGGTAATCAGGTTCTCTGCCATCACGTAGAAACGCAAGTGACTGATAGACAACTTCTGTGTAAGCTGCTTTGGCAAGGTGTAACCCAAAGAGATGTTCTTCAATCTCAAGTAAGAGCCATCGCAAATATAGAGGTCAGAAACCTGCCAATTGGTAGCATCGCCATTCTTCAGGATAGGATACTTATTGGAGGTACCCTCACCAGTCCATCTGCCGAGCATCCAAGTAGGGAAGTTGCCAGAGAACACATCTGTACGATAGGTAGCATCAAATACCTTATTACCTGTTACACCCTGCAAGAAGAGGTTGAGATCGAAACCCTTCCACTCAGCATTGAAGTTGAAACCGAAGGTCCATGAAGGTGTACCATTACCGATGTTGGTGCGGTCATCTGGATCGATTTTACCATCACCATTGACATCAACAAAGCGTACATCACCTGGCTTGGCATCTGGCATGATCAAATTTCCATCTGCATTGGTATAAGCATTAACCTCTGCCATATTCTGGAACACACCAGCTGTCTTATAACCATAGAAGTATGGGAAAGGCTGACCGTTAGATCCACGAGTGCCACCACCAGAGATACCCAGGAAGCCATCGAGGTCGATGTAACCTGTATCATTACCGAGGTTGGTCAACTCATTGTGCAGATAGGTAACATTAGCCTTGGCATTGAAGCGAGCATCAGAGATGTGCCACTTATAGCCGAGCTCAAACTCAAGACCTGAGTTCTTCATGTCACCCACGTTACCGATTGGCTTGGTCTCACCTACGTAGCTTGGGATAGGCATAGTAATCAACATACCGTTGGTCTTCTTTACATAATAGTCAGCTGAGAATGTCAGCGCACTGCCGAAGAAACCGAAGTCGAAACCGATATCAGTCTGCTCACTCTCCTCCCACTTCAAGTCTTTATTGGCTGTGGCATTCGCCTTAGAACCATTAAACTTGACTGCATTCTTTCCGAAGAGCACGTTGTTGCCCATAGCGGTCAATACGGTATAACGGAAGTCACCGATGTTATCATTACCATTCTTACCCCAGCTGGCACGGAACTTCAAGTTGCTCAACCAATCGCGAGTACTTTCCATGAATTTCTCGTTCATAATATTCCATCCGATAGAGGCAGATGGGAAGGTACCATATTTATGAGATGGTCCGAAACGGCTTGAACCATCTCGGCGGATTGTAGCCTGAAGCATGTACTTCTCATCATAGTTATAGCTCAATCGACCGAAGAGAGAAGATATAGCATGCACTACATTATTGCCACCTGATACAGCATGCTCAATGGTTGGAGCACCTACAGAGATGATGTTACCTTCAGCATCCTTCACGATGGTCTGGCTATATTTACCAGTAGCATAGTCGATAGAAGGCTTGTTTACATTCACAAGATTCCAACGGCTGCCGTTCAGATAATCACTCTTATTCTTCATTGCACTCTGACCTAAGACAACAGCAAAACTATGCTTGCCAATAGTCTTATCGTATGTCAAAGTATTCTCCACCTGCCAGTTGATACCCTTCTCAGAACTCTTTTTAGCCTGGGTATGCTCTTCCTTGACGTTACCAGAGAGGTAATACTTGGATGCGGTGTAGCTATCTGAACCCCAGAAGCTGAGGTCTGCACTATAAGTGAAATGATACTTCAAGTTATCCCAGAGCTGGAGGTCGATAGAGAACTTAGGCACAAACTTATGTGACCAGTTCTTAGCTGCTGGGCGCGCCATCATGGCAAGAGGGTTGTTCATCTCCTGATAGGTACCTCCCATACCTGGGATGGTATAATAGTTGCCATTGGCATCACGAAGAAGCTCGTAAGTATCACGAGTACCTGTAATATTACCATCTGCATCGTATTTATTAGGATCCTCGTAGGTATTATAATACTTCTTCGCCACATTGCTATTGGTTACCGTAGGAGCCAATGTTGGAGCAAGATAGAGGGCACTACCCAATACTGAGCCATTACTATTAGCATCGATACCTGTACTTTTTACACGGGTGTAAGCCATGTTGACGGTTACATCGAGCTTGTTGAGGAAGTTGCGATCCTTGCTGGCATCCAATACATTATAAATGTTGTTGCTACGCATAGAGAGACGCTCATAGTTGCTCTGTCCGTAGTTACCACCTACGATACCTTCCTGCTTGTAGTAGCCCATGGAGAGGTAGTAGTTGATTTTTTCAGAGGCACCACTGATGCTCACCTCATGGTTCTGTACAGGGGCATTGTCGTTGAATACCAAGTCCTGCCAATCAGTACCAAATCCATTGATGGCATTACCATTGGAGTCGGTCAGTTTGTATGGATCAGCATAGATAGGAGCCTGACCACCATTCACTGCACGCTCGTTCTGAAGGATGGCGTAGTCAGTGGCGCTTGTCACATCACGCTTCTTCCATGCGCTTTGCCAACCGTAAGAGAAGTTATAGTTGATCTGTGCCTTTCCTATCTTACCTTTCTTGGTGGTTACGAGAATTACACCGTTGGCAGCACGGGCACCATAGATAGCACCCGAAGCAGCATCCTTCAACACCTCGATACTCTCGATATCACTAGGGTTGAGATAGTCGAGACCACCCTCGATAGGCATGCCGTCTACGATGTAGAGAGGATCTGAATTGCTGATAGTACCTGTACCGCGAATACGGACTTTAGGAGATGCACCAGGCTGACCTGAAGAAGAGGTTACGTTGACACCGGCAGCCAGACCCTTCAATGCGTTATCAACACGCACTGGGCTCTTGCCTGCCAAATCTTCGGTGCTCACTTTAGCGATAGCAGCAGTTACCACGCTCTTCTTCTGAACACCGTAACCTACAACAACCACTTCGTCCAAAGCCTTGTCGTCTTGTTTCAGAGTAATCTTCATGTTGGCTGAAGGACGAATCTCTGCATCCTTGTAGCCAATGTAGGTGATAACCAAGGTCTGGTTAGCATCTGCATCGATGACAAAGTTACCATCAAGGTCGGTAATTGCACCGGCACCCTTGACGCCTTTAACCTGTACGGTGGCTCCGATAACGGGTTCACCCAGGTCATCCAACACGACACCCTTAAAGGTGTTTTTCTGTGCGAGCGCTGACGTCGACATCAATAATGCAGTCGCCAGCAATAGACTTTTTGTTTTCATATTCGATTATTAGTTTAGAAAAATATCTGTTTGTTAGTTCACTCTATTATAATAATGTTTAAGACTGTGCGGCTGTGCATTTCCTAAAATGCGTTAAGCCGTGTTTTCGTTTGCAAATATAATATGATTTTTTGATAAATCCTAGCCCCTTCAACAGATAAGTGGGAAAAACACTTACCTCAAACAACTTATATCGTTAGTTTTCAGATACTTATCTATTTTTTATAACTATACGAAAGTGGATGGGGTAAAATGGAGAAAATGAGGCTAGAACACCCCTGAAACGTTATATCAGTATATTTCAGTGTTCACACTCTGCCACTTTTCAATAACGCACATCGCTCATTATACTTCTCATTATCAACAACTTACAAAAGTTATATTTTTGTACCCATCCACTTTTCACTTATCACACATCATTTTTTCATTATTTATTTAGTAATTTTGCAGATGAATGAGCATATACGCCTAAACGCACAAAAAAAAACGTGAGAGGCGGTGTGCAAAACAAACAACTGCAAGAAATAAACAAACCATAATAAATATTACTTATGAAACAGTTCATTTTATCATGTGTCCTGTCGGTTGCAGCCATCGCTCCATCTCAGGCACAGCAGACTACCAGACAATTGCCAGTCTATCTCGACCAGACCAAGCCGGTAGAGCAGCGCATCGATGATGCCATCTCCCGCATGACGCTGGCAGAGAAGATACGCATCATCCATGCTCAGAGCAAGTTTTCATCAGCCGGTGTACCACGCTTGGGATTTCCTGACTTCTGGACGGATGACGGACCTCACGGAGTGCGTCCTGACGTATTGTGGGATGAGTGGGAACAGGCTGGTCAGACCAACGACTCCTGTGTAGCCTTCCCTGCCCTCACCTGTCTTGCCGCATCATGGAATCCGCAGATGAGCCGCATCTATGGCGAAGCATTGGGCGAAGAAGCCCTGTATCGCGGCAAGGACATGATTCTGGGTCCTGGCGTCAACATCTACCGCACGCCTCTCAACGGCCGCAACTTCGAGTATATGGGCGAAGATCCGTTCCTGGCAAGCATCATGGTAGTGCCGTATATACAGGGATTGCAGTCTAAGGGCGTATCAGCCTGCGTAAAGCACTATTGTCTGAACAATGATGAGGAATACCGCCATCAAGTCAACGTAATCGTCAGCGACCGTGCTCTCCATGAGATCTATCTCCCTGCTTTCAAGGCGGCTGTTGAGAAGGGTAAGACATGGGGTATCATGGGAGCCTACAACCTATATAAGAATGAGCACAACTGCCACAACCAGTGGACCCTGAACAAGATTCTGAAGGGCGACTGGAAGTATGATGGTGTCGTGGTAAGCGACTGGGGCGGTGCCCACGACCTGGAGCAGTCTGTAAAGAACGGGCTGGATATGGAGTTCGGCACCTGGACAGACGGTCTTACGATGGGCGCTACCAATGCCTACGACAACTATTATCTCTCCATGCCTTACATGAAGGCCATACAGGAAGGCAAGTTCACCCAGAAGGAGCTGGACGATAAGGTGCGCCGCGTATTGCGCCTCTTCTATCGCACCACGATGAATCCGAACCGCCCTCATGGTTTCCTCTGCTCAGAGAGCCATTATGCAGCAGCCAGACAGATTGCTGAGGAAGGTATCGTATTGCTCCAGAACAGGAACAATGTGCTCCCTATCAACACCCAGAAGGCTAAGCGCGTACTGGTAGTAGGCGAGAATGCCATCAAGATGATGACCGTAGGCGGAGGCTCTTCTTCGCTCAAGGTACAGTGCGAGATTTCGCCTCTCGATGGTCTGAAGACGCGCTTGGGCAAGGACGGCATCGAGGTAGATTATGCCCGCGGATATGTGGGCGATGTAACGGGCAACTACAATGGCGTTACAACCGGTCAGAACCTGGAAGACAAGCGCAGCGAGGCTGAACTGATAGCCGAAGCTGTAGAGAAAGCCAAGACTGCCGACTATGTCATCATGTTTGGTGGTCTGAACAAGAGCGATTTCCAGGACTGCGAGGGTCACGACCGCAAGCATTATGAGTTGCCATACCATCAGGATAAGCTGATCGAGGCTTTGGCTAAGGCAAACAGAAACTTCGTTTATGTCAACATCTCGGGCAATGCGGTAGCTATGCCTTGGAAGGCTAAGGTTGCCGGCATCGTACAAGGCTGGTTCATCGGTTCGGAGAGCGGCGAAGCCCTTGCAAGCATCCTTACAGGCGATGCAAACCCTAGCGGCAAATTGCCGTTTACATGGGTCAACTCGCTGAAGGAAACAGGTGCTCATGCGCTCAATACCTATCCGGGAACCTGGCGCCAGGAAGGTGGAGCCAGCACGAAGGGCAACATCATTGATGAGGAATATAAGGAAGGCATCTATGTAGGTTACCGCTGGACCGATAAGGAGCGCATCAAGCCTACCTTTGCATTCGGTCACGGCTTGAGCTACACCCAGTTTGCCATCTCTAATCTCCGCAGCGACAAGATGCAGATGAAGCAAGACGGCACAATCACCTTTACCGTAAACGTAAAGAATACTGGTAAGCGTGCCGGAGCCGAGACGGTTCAGCTCTACATCCACGATGTCAAGGCATCAGTAGACCGCCCTCAGAAGGAGCTGAAGGGATTCCAGAAGGTTTATCTCCAGCCAGGTGAGAGCAAGGATATCAGCATCACCATCAGCAAAGAGGCCCTCAGTTTCTACGATGAGGCATCTTCATCCTGGAAGGCTGAAGCCGGAAAGTTTGAGGCTCTTGTTGGTAATGCAGCCGATAACCTGAAGCTCAAGAAAGCCTTCGAGCTCTTTTAAAAAGAATGATTCGATTCTGAGAAATTGAACGGAGGGAAGAAATAAATATAACGCATAAAAGTTTGTTACGGTGAAACGCCGTAACAAACTTTTATTGTTTTTCCCTGCTTTTCATCCTATCGACAAACTTGTAGAAACGGGGATTTTCCAAAATATCAATATCTTGATTATCAGAAGATTAACCCACTTGACACCCTAAAACAGGGCGCATGGGTATCTACAGCATTTACTCCTGAATTTTCGCAAGTTTTCGCCATACGCCCAGAAAGGCTTATTTCATGCCAATCTGCTTCACACGCTGCTCGAACTCTTCCCTGTCACAGATGGCACTATTCTTGATTTTGGCGCGATAATTATAGATAGTGTTCACAGAATAGTGAAGGAACTCGGCAATCTTAGAACTGTCCTCGATGCCCAGACGGATAAGGGCAAAGATACGGAGGGTGGTAGAAAGACGGCTGTCATCTTCGAGCACGATACGCTCTTCAGGTCTCAAGAGGGCATTGAACTCCTCAACAAAGTTAGGGAAGAGCTTCAGAAAGGCGGAATCGAAATACTCATACAGCTCGCCCATGTAGGCCTCGCCAGCCTGCATCTGCTCCAGCAACTTGTTGAGTTCTCTAGCCTTCACCAGTTTCACTACTCGCTTGCGCATGGTCTCTATCTTGTCGACATAGATGGCACAAAGGCGCAGGAATCGACCAATATATACTTCCTTCATCTTGTTACTCTCGTTGAGAGAATGGTTCATCTCGTTAAGAGAATGGTTCATCTCGTTAAGACGCTCATTTGCCAACTGCAAGGCATGGTTGGTTTCCTTCAGCTTATGATGGGCCGCAGCAATGCGCTTGCGCTGCTTGTTGACATAGTAGAGCAAGAGCATAACCACAAAGAGAAGCATGGCAGAACACGCTACCATGAGCCGCAGATGCTGGTTGCTCGCTGAAAGTTCTTTCTGATAGCCCTCCTCAATCTGCGTGAGCACAGGCATGATCTGGCGGCTGCGGCTAGGCGTATTGAAAATGGTAGCCGACTTCCAGGCAAACTTGATATACTCGTGAGAGCGCTTCTGCTCGCCCGGTTCGGCATTGAGAAGATTGGCAACTTCCCAGAGAGAACCCTGGTCCATCACAGCCAACTGGACATCGCAGATAGCAGAACGCAAGAGGCAGCTGAGGTACTGCTCTTTATCACCAAACTGATTGTAGGTCAAGCCGCGATAAAACTGAACGATGGCATACTGATGGGTGCCCGGTTTCGTCATCGCCAGCCGCTTATCGCTCAATCGCAAAGCCTCCTTCATATTGCCTGCATCGCGTACCCTCACCTCCTGCATCTGCAGATAAAGGTCATCATCATGGCTGAATGTGCTGTCTATTGCAGCCTGATAGGCATTATGCTTGCCGGCATAATATTTCTTCAAGGAAGGAACGTTGGAATAATATGCCATCTCGCCATACAGGTGCTGGCAAGCCCAGAGGTAGTTGCGTTTGCCCTCAGCATCAAGATCAGCGATATTGACAGACTTCAGCAGGTCGTACGATTCGGCATAATCGCCCGTGGTCGACTCCTGGAAAGCAAGCAGCGCCTTGGCATTTTCCACCTTCTTTTTATCGCCCATTCTGAAGGCAAGTTCCATACACTGGTTGATGTATTTCAGCGCCATGTCATTCTTGTAGGAGCGGTATTCCTCAAAGAGCGCAAAACAGGCATCATACTTACTGCTTAGCCGCCTGGCGGTCTTCAGTTTCTGCTCCCAATCGCGAATTCGGGCTTCACGTACCTTCACATAATCAGCCGAATGGGCAATGGCGTTGTCCAGACTCTGAAAAAGCTGCTCTATATTATCTGTTGTTTTTGCTGCAAGAGAAAGAGGCATCAAGACAAAGAGCAGGAAGAAGAATGCCTTTCCCCATAATTCATTTACGCGATACATCAACTTGATTCCGTTTAAGATTGATTTATTTTCATGAGGTTTCACGTGCAAAAGTAATAAAAAAATCGGAAACGACAAATCAAATATAGAAGAAATGTAGATTTCTTCGCATTTTTCGTCTATACCGCATCCACTTTTTATATATTCTTCATTTTTCTTATCCATCTCATTATCAGAGATATTTCTATCTAAAAAAGAAAAATTCATCCACATTTTAACATTTCTATCGCGCATCGTATCATCTTTTTTATTATCTTTGCAAAAGATAAACATAAAAATAACAATTAACATAATAAACAATGAGAACAGCACTTTTATCACTCACATTTCTTTTGGCTGGTTCTATGGCAGCACCTGCTTTCGCCCATACAGCAGCCCCGAAGAAAAAAGTAACTGCCACAACCAAGAAAGGCAAGATTCTACCCATGAAGGAGTATATCGACCAACTGATGGCGAAGATGACACTGCAGGAGAAGATTGGCCAGCTGAACCTGATGGTAGCTGGCGACATCACCACCGGCGGCGCACTTGATACTCAGGTAGGCAGCGATATCGCCCAGGGCAACATGGGCGGAGTTTTCAACATCAAAGGGCTCGACAAGATCAAGGCTCTGCAGGAAATCGCCATCAAGAACAGCCGTCTGGGCATCCCGCTGCTCGTAGGTATGGACGTGATTCATGGTTACGAAACGATGTTCCCTATCCCTCTCGCCCTTTCCTGCTCATGGGATACCGAGGCGTTGAAGAAAGTAGGCGAAGTATCGGCCAAGGAAGCAAGTGCCGACGGCATCAACTGGACATTCTCTCCTATGGTAGACATCGCACTCGATGCCCGCTGGGGACGAATAAGCGAAGGAAATGGCGAGGATCCTTATCTGAGCGGCGTGATGGGAGCAGCGATGACTCAGGGCTACCAGGGCGTGGATATGCGCACAGAAGAGATTCTGAGAGCCAACCGCATCATGGCCTGCCTGAAGCATTTTGCCCTGTACGGAGGCGTTGAGAGTGGAAAGGAATATAACACGGTAGATATGAGCCGTATGCGCATGATGAACCAGTATCTGCCACCTTACGAGGCAGTGGTGAAGGCTGGCGTAGGCAGCGTGATGTCTTCATTCAATCTCATCGACTACATACCTGCTACAGCCAACAAATGGATGATGACCGATGTCTTGAGAAAGCAGTGGGGATTCAACGGTTTCGTGGTTACCGATTACGCTTCTATCGCCGAGATTCTGCAGCACGGAACGGCAAAAGACATCCAGGAGGCTTCAGAACAGGCGCTGAAGGCTGGTACCGACATGGATATGTGTTCCAACGCCTTCGTAAAGCATCTGGCAAAGAGCATAGCAGAAGGAAAGGTGAGCGAGGAGGATGTGAACATCGCCTGCCGCCGCATTCTGGAAGCGAAATATAAACTGGGCCTGTTCAGCGACCCTTACCGCTACTGCAACACCAAGCGCAGCAAGAGCGAGATTTATACCGCAGAGAACCGTCAGGCAGCCCGCGATGTAGCAGCAGAGACCTTCGTGCTCCTGAAGAACGAAGGCAATATTCTGCCACTGAAGAAGGAAGGAAAGATAGCCCTGATAGGTCCGCTTGCCGACACCCGAAACAACATAGCCGGTACATGGAGCGTGGCACAGGTACCATCTAAATATACCACCATCAAGGAGGCAATGGAGCATGCACTTGCCGGAAAAGCCACCTTATTATATGCCCAGGGAAGCAATATCTGGCGCAATCAGGAACTGCAGCAAAACGGCGAATGCGGCAAGCCAATCAACTGGGGCAACGAGGCTGAGATGAAGGCTGAAGCGCTGAAGATTGCGAAAGAGGCCGACGTGATAGTATGTGCTATGGGCGAAAGTGCCGAGATGAGCGGCGAATGCGGTAGCCGTACCAACCTGGAGATGCCGGACGTACAGCGCGAACTGCTTGCCGAACTCCTGAAGACGGGCAAGCCTGTTGTGCTCCTCAACTTTGCAGGCCGTCCTACGGTTCTTACTTGGGAGAAAGCCCATGTACCAGCCATCATGAATGTATGGTTTGGAGGTTCAGAGATGGGCGATGCACTCTGCGATGTCATCTTTGGCGACAAATCGCCATCGGGTAAGCTCACCACTTCGATGCCTAAGACTACCGGTCAGGAGCCTCTCTACTACAACCATCAGAACACCGGCCGCCCTGTAGCAGACGATAATGAGAAGTTTGCCAAGTTTGCCAGCAACTGCCTGGATGTAAGCAATGGTCCGCTCTATCCTTTCGGTTACGGTTTGAGCTACACCTACTTTTCATACAGCAACTTCCGCCTGAGCAGCCAGGAGGCCGGCATCAGCAATGAGGAGGCTACCGAATGGCAGGATAGCAAGAAGATTACAGCTAGCGTCACCGTTAAGAACAATGGCTCCCGCGATGCCGACGAGATTGTGCAGCTCTACATCCGTGACATGGTAGCCAGCATCTCCCGCCCTGTAAAGGAACTGAAAGGTTTCCAGCGCATCCATCTGGCAGTAGGTGAAAGCAAGGAGGTAAGCTTTGATATCACCCCAGATATGCTCAAGTTCTACAACGCAGATTTGAAGCACGTGATAGAACCTGGCGACTTCCAGATTATGATAGGAACCAACAGCAAGGATGTAAAGACATTGAAACTGAACGTGAAATAAACAAGAAAAATCGCCCTGTAAAGAGCAAAGCATAGCTTGAAAGATGCTTTACTTCTTACAGGGCGATTATCATCTACTGAGCCCACTCCAACAGAAGGCTCAGTAATGGATTCTATCCTTCAGGATTACTTAGTCATCTCGAAACCTACACGCATACCATCGTAATTATTGGCGATAGTACCGAGAGCGCTGAGCGTAGAATTACCCTTGAGGGAACCGATGGTCTTGATGAGGTTGAGCAACTTCTTCTGGTCGAAGAGCAGGCTGATGCCATTGGCAGTCTTCGTAGCATAACCCGACATACTCAAGATTAATCCCTTCATCTGAATGGCGTGAGTCTTCTCATCAAAAGTATAATTGCCCTGCCATGACTTGCCATCAATCTTGGCAGCGAAAGTTCCATCAGTTTTGAAGGTGAAATAGGTATTTGAGCCGCTGAAACCAAACTTGCTGTAATACTCACCCAACTTCTCCTCTACCTTGTTGGCAGCAATCTCACCGCCAGCCTTTGCCAGGAGATTCTCAGAGGTAAAGGCGCATCCCGGCTTGCTGTACTTCCAGGTATGGGCACAGAGATCCTGCTTACTGAAGGTACCTGAACCGATTACATTATTCAGAATACCATTGATAATACTGCTACCTGCAGAACTGCTGCTGTTAGAGTTTCCGCCCAGTACAGCACCCAAGATACCTGCAACGGCTGAGCCTGCATTGCTGGTTGCACTGGTAGATGTAGCGGCATTGCTGGTTGTTGCTGCAGTTGTTGTTGCAGTCGCAGCTGTTGTGTTAGATGCAGCAGAAGTTGTTTTCTTTGTAGAAGTCTTCTTGGTCGTAGTCTTCTTTGAAGTCTTCTTCGAAGTCTTCTTTGTTGTCTTCTTAGCCGTTTTCTTAACCGGCATCATCTCAGACATTGAGGCATTGAGCGCTGCCTCGTTCATAGCGCTTGCGTTGCTGCCAGCTGTGCATGCGAGCACGAGGGCAGCCAAAAGAAATACCTTTTTCATTGCTTTCTATATATTTATTTTTATCACTCTTATTTATATATACCCAATACTTCCTATTGTTCTTTCGGGTGCAAAGTTCGCAAAAAAATCGGAAATACGATAAGAAAAATCCCTATTTCACGGTATGAATCTCCCTAAAAACTCAGCATTTCTGCTCTTTCTACGTTATTATAGACGAATACTATGACAATTCGTTTAAAAGACTATGAAAAAATCGTTCAGGAAATGATAAATTATCGGTCTAAAGGAGGGGAAACTGTTCAATCGTTTGCACTTTTTTTTGACATACATCAAAAAATAACGAATAAAACACGTATTTTCATGCATTTTGTACCTAGAAATAGGTAGAAACCCCTATCTTTGCAAGCGGTTAACAAATATCAATAGGTTATGAATGATTTAATTAAGGTAAATTCAGAAAATCAGAATCAGGCTATCGATAGATGCCAACAGATTCTTCAGGATCGCCGCGAGGCTCTTGCCTCTAAGGCAAAGAGAAGAGGTTAATACTCTTCAGAAACAAGAAGTAAAGGAGGAAAGATGATGCTCTTATACAATATAAAGACGCATCCTTTCTTTTTAAAGAGAGATTTTTCGAAACGACTCTTAAATGATGAGTTTCAGAAATTTTGGGAAAAGAAAAAAAACGTAAAAATCCCGTTGTCAGCCATCTGGCTTGTACAACGGGATTTTTACGTTTATTATTCAAGTCCGAGATTTTACTTCTCGTTCTTCACAGCCTTCATGATAATCTCGAAGTGATTACCACTCTTCAAGATGACATTCTTCAGGAAGTCTGAAATCTCAGATGCCTTCAGATTCTTCACCATCTCCTTGTAATCGCTATGAGTATCAACACCCATACGCTCGAATGTGCTCAATGCACCGAGCCAATAGCCATTAGTCTTTTCGCTTACAGCTGCCTGCTTCAGGAGAATCTCCTTCACCTTCTGAAGGTCTTCTGCATTTGGCTGAGCTACGGTCTCATCCATACCCTTGAAGAAGTAAGGAATAGCGATATCAGACTTCTCTGGGTTCAACTGAGCCACGGCTGAAATAGAGATGGCTGCCTTGCTGTCATAATCGCGAAGCAAACCATAGTTTGCACCTGCATGATAAGCAGCACTGAGTTCCTCACGGATAGTACGCAAATACTTCATCTCCAAAAGGCGGGCTGAAACATCAGCAAGAACCATATACTGCAAGGTGAATGGAGCCTTGGTATACCAGATTTCTGTAGCCTGGTTCTGTGGGTTCTCCATTGCCTTGGTAAAGACATTGCTAACCTTACCATTAGCATAAGGAATCTGCTTGTTCTTCAGCTTGAAGCCATTGTTTGGCAGACTGGCAATATACTGCTCGATGAGTGGGAGGAGAGTCTTCTCATCATAATTACCTACGAAATAGAAGGTGAAGTCCTTGGCATTGCCGTAGAACTGCTTACCAATCTCCAGGATACGGTCGTAGTTGATATCCTTTATATCGCTTGCCTCTGGCACACGGGCAAGTTTGCTACCCAAATAGAGGGTGCTCTGAACAGAATCCTGATATACGAGGCTTGGGTTGTTGCTCTTGTTGGCAAGAACAGTAGCCATCATACTCTTCATATTGTCGAAGCTCTTCTGGTCCTTGCTTACTGCGGTCATCTTGAGATAGATGAGCTGCATCAGGGTTTCGACGTCCTTAGGAGTAGAATTACCCTTCAAACCATGATTGAAAGGACTCAAGCTGAACGAAACGCCAGCCTGCTTACCTGCCAAAGCCTTATCAAGCTCATTGCTTGAGAAATCGCCAAGACCACTGGCATCGAGCACATCTGCTGCAAATGCAGCATTCAGGAAGTCTTCCTTGCCGAAAGTAGAATAGCCCACATTGGCTGAAGCTGCGAAAGCAATCTCATTGTCCTTGAAATCGGTCTTCTTCAATACCACCTTAGCGCCATTAGAAAGAGTCAACTCCTTGAAGCCCAACTTCTTGTTCTCTACAGTCTTCTTAATCTTACCAGCCTTAGGAGCCTGAGCGATGAGAGGTTCCTGCTTAACATTATCCACATAAGCCTCGAGTTTTTCAGCACGTACCTGCTTTACGATGGCAGAGAGTTCCTGCTCTGTAGGATAAACAGCACCAGCCTGCTCGCGCATCATTACCAATGATACAAGGTTGGTATCGCTCTGGCAAACCAACTGCTTGGCATAGCTGTTGATAACCTCAAGAGGCAAGTTTGGAACTACCATCTTCCAGATCTGGCTCTCCTCTTCTACTGACGGAATAGGCTCGTTAGAAGTGAAGTTATCCACATACTGGGTGGTAAACTGCTCGTTCTTCATTTTATCCTTGTTGGCAAGCGCCTTGTCAACCTGGCTCATGAATTCATCCTTGGCACGCTGATACTCAGTAGCTGTGAAACCGAACTCATGCATACGCTGTGCCTCGCGGAGAACAGCAGCATAAGCCTCCTTAATCTTTCCTGGCTTAGCTACACCGGTAAGGGTGAAAGCATCCTTAGTGCTTGAAATCAGGTATGAACCATCACCGGCACTTGCCTGGAGATATGGACAGTCTGGCTCCAATGCCTTCTCAGCATAACGGGCAGCAATCATAGAAGAAATCACGTTATCCATGTATCCCTTCAGGAGATAGCTCATATTGCCCTTCAGAGAATCTGGCACAGCATTGTGCTTCATATAAACCTGGAAGAGATCAACCTGCTGCTCCTTATCCTTGTCGACAACATAGATGGCAGTATCATTATCAGCTACTTCAACCTTCTCTATCTTAGCGGCATTCTTAGGTACCTTGATACCTGAGAAGAGTTCCTTAATCTTAGCTTCGATATGATTTACATCTACATCACCCACGATGATAATAGCCTGATTGTCTGGGCGATACCATTTGCGGTAGTAAGCACGGAGAGTTTCTGGCTTACAACCATCGATAACGCTCATCAAACCGATTGGGAAACGGTAGCCATACTTTCCGCCCTGATAGAGCTTAGGAAGTGAACGCTCTATCATGCGCTGCTGACCTACGATACGCATACGGTACTCATTGTGTACCACATCGCGCTCGCTCTCGATAGCATCTTCAGTAAGACTGATACCATTACTCCAGTCCTTGAGGATAAGCATACAGGAGTCTACGGCTGTTGTACGGGTAGTAGGAACATCTGTGAAGTAATAAACAGTCTTCTCTACTGATGTATAGGCGTTGAGATTACGGCCATACTGTACACCGATGCTCTGCAGATAGTCTTGCAGAGAGTTGCCCTTGAAATGGTCGGTACCATTGAAGGCAAGGTGCTCCAAGAGGTGAGCCAAACCGCGCTGGTCATCATTCTCATTGATAGAACCCACTTTCTGAGCGATGTAGAAACTGGCTACATGCTCAGGATAACTGTTGTGACGAATGTAGTAAGTCAATCCATTATCAAGACGACCTATCTTCACATTCTTGTCTACCGGAATAGCTGGCATCTGCTGTGCCATCGCTGTACCTGCAGAAAGGAACAGCACAACTGCTGCAAAAATCTTTCTTAGTTTCATCTGATTTTAATTATTTATATATTTATTGTTTTCTATATCATTCTTTCTATATACCTTATTATATATATATATCATGCTATTTAATAAGTTCACATAATATATAACGACATATCCAGTAACATGATTACCTTCTGCGATGCAAAATTAAGAAAAATAAAAAAGATTTGCAAACATTTTAGAGAATATCTTCCCGATGTATGCAAATCTTAACCTAAAACTAACATTGGAGGCAGGAAACCAATCCTAACCTACATGAAAACTCTTCATCCATGAACCTCTGAAGAGGCGGATAAGGAAGAGGATTCCCCTGAATGTGAGTTCGGTAGCCATCGCTATCCATACTCCCTCCAAGCCATAGCTCTTGGAAAGCGCATAAGCCAGAGTGAGGCGCACCAGCCACATGGTACCGAGATTGATCATCGCCGGTTTCCTGGTATCGCCCGCTCCTACACAAACACAGTAGGTCACGATGCTGGCTGCAAAGAATGGTTCAGCAAAAGCCTCGATGCGCAAACAGATGGTACCCGTCTCACGGATGCTTTCTACCGGAGAAAGAACGCCAATCATCTCAGGAGCAAAGACATACATCACCACTCCCATCACAGCCATCACAGCCATTCCCAGTCCTACTGTCATATAGGCAAAATTCTTGCACAAACCTACTCGCCCTGCTCCATGCGTCTGTCCCACCAGAGTAGTAGCCGCATCACCAATACCATAGCCCGGCATATAGCAAAGACTCTCTGCCGTAATAGCAAAAGAATGGGCAGCAATGGCTATATTGCCAAGAGGTGCCACAATCATGGTACTCACTATCTGCGCCCCGCTCATCAATATGTTCTGTATGGCTATCGGAATGCTGATTTTACAGGCATTATGAACATACGACCTGACCCAACGGAAACGGACATGGTCCTGACGGAGATTCAGTATCTTATTCTTGAAACCTGCAATATAAAGATTAGGCAGAGAGATGCAGACATAAGCCATCGCCGTTCCTAAGGCAGCCCCCACAACACCAAACTTCAGGATATAGATAAACAGGTAATTGAACACCACATCGCAGATACAGATCAACACAGCCATCACACTAGGCGTATGCATATTGCCCGCCGATTTCAGCATCATCTCGGATATATGATAAAGGAAAACGAATGGAAGTACTAGACCATATATCAGAAAATAGCGAGAGGAATTGGTGGCAATATCGGCACCTCCACCCAGCCAATAAGGCAGATAAGCATGAATGCCGACACAGAGAAGAGAAACAAAAATGCTGAACGCCACACCGCAAATCAAGGCATGGCGAAACACCTGACGAGCATTTGCAAAATCATTAGCTCCGATAAAATGAGCCACCTGTACAGAAAAGCCTGTAGCCGCTGCACTGAGCAAACTACCAATAAGCCAGGTAGTTGACTCAATCAATCCGATACTGGCAGAAGCCTCTGCTCCCAGATGACCCACCATCGAAGCATCGATAAAGAACATCATCACCGTAGAAATCTGAGCCAACATAGAAGGTATACTCAACCCTACAATAAGATTGAGTTTCTCGCGCCGATCCATCTCCCTACCCAGGCGAATCGACTCCATCAAATAATCTGTCTTCTTGCTATAAAGCATAAATTAATTTCTCGTATATCGCTCATACAAAAAAATATGTGCATATATCATTTCAAACATATGCACATACTCTTCTTTTAATCTTATTCTTATTCAGTAATCCACTTCTTGCCAGAAGCTCTCTTATAACTCTTGAGCACCATCTCAAAACGGAGCATTGAATAGCCTTGGATTGAAGAATTACCGCTCGCTCCATAAGCCAGCTGGTATGGAATGAACACCTGCCAATGATCGCCCGGATGCATCTTGAGCAAAGCGGTGGTAAAGCCATCGATAAATCCACCGGCTACACTACGGGTAGGATTAGCTGTAGCTGCGTCAAAAGTACCCGTAAAACTCTGGTCGAAGACGTAACCTTCCTTATAATTATCAGTAGGAATGTAACGGCCACGATAGCTCACCTGTACCGAATCGGTAAGGATTGGAGAAGTTGTACCCTCTCCCTTCTTCAGAACATGAACGATGATATTATCGCAATCCTTATAAGTAAGGGTCACTAAATTACCATTCTGATCTTTGTTCGGAGTCTGGTTTTCGAACGTCCAGTTCTTATAAACGTACCAGCCGTTAGCTTTACCCATCTTTTTGGCATAAGCCAATGTATCGGCAAAAGCCTGCTCGTTACGCTCCTGCCAGTTGGCATATTCCGAGACATTATCATCATCTTCGCTGCATGATGACAGTGTGATCACTGCCATCATGAGGAAGAAGAAATATTTCAAACTCTTAAGATTCATCTAAATGTATTTGATTAATTAGAAGTTCTTGATTTCCTTGCCAAGCTTCTTCAATACGCTAGTGATGCTTACGCGCTCCTCGATGATGCTGCGAAGATCTGAGATAGCTACGCGCTCCTGCTCCATGGTATCACGATAACGCAGAGTTACCTTGTGGTCGTTTGGTGTCTCGTGGTCAACGGTGATACAGAATGGAGTACCGATGGCATCCTGACGGCGATAACGCTTACCGATAGAATCCTTAGGATCGCCATAGTGAGTATTGAAGTGGAACTTCAGTTCGTCAACGATTTCGTGAGCCAACTCTGGCAAACCATACTTCTTATCCAATGGGAACACAGCACACTTAACAGGTGCCAAAGCCTCTGGCAAACGCAAGACAACACGTGTCTCGCCATTCTCCAGCTTCTCCTCGCAGTAAGAGTGGCACATCACGCTGAGGAACATACGGTCTACGC
>OIBF01000235.1_pt1 | contig 19933 bp, 9 predicted proteins | sample 1580921 | NCBI WGS metagenome assembly OIBF01 (sample SAMEA3882506, study PRJEB24775) | human gut metagenome | biome: human-associated habitat; feature: intestine environment; material: feces | place: Netherlands | collected 2009/2010
GATTACCTTTCTGGAAACCTTCTTACCATTGGCAAACTGAATCTGCTCTATAACCAAGCCCTTAGTCTGAGCGCTGATGCGCTGACCCGCCAGATTATAAGTTGTGACAACACCTTTTCCGAAGGCATCGGTTGTACAATCAGTGATACCCGTACCGGTATCCGCCTTTCTAATCTTCACATTACCCAAGATAACCGCAGCCCAACCAGAGGACATGGTGAAATAAAGTTCATAGTCACCTTCTTTCTCTATAGTGAAGTTCAAGAAGTGAGCCAGAGAGCCTTTCACCACCTGGTTGGAATTTTCCTTCAAGTTGCCTTTCGAATCCAGGTTCTGTTCCCACAAGACAGCCTTATTATCACTTATGCCGGCGATGCCTGCATCAAAAGTCACAGCTTCATTCTCGGAACCATCATTCCAATAAGAAGAGTTGAAAGAAAGCTGGTATTTGCCAGGAATCAAGTGCAGACGATGCCCATCATACAAGCCATAAGAGAGTTTGCACTGGTCGAAATCACGGGCACTCAGATAGAAACCAGTATTGAAATCACCTCCAGCCACGAAGTCCTTGATACGGGCGCCACCTGTATTGGCAGCACCGTTCGCCTTCTCATCACTCCGACTACCATCATTCATACTATTCACACGCTTCCATCCCGCAGGCACACCTTCTCCTACATTGATGACCTCATCCGCCCAGTTATCAGAAAACAACACATCACCCTTCGACTCGCCAGCCTCTTCACTATCAGGAAGGTCGAGCTTATATCTTTGGAAGAAGTTCCAAAGTTCACGGGTAGAATATACAGAATTAGGATCGTCGGAGTGCCAATGTCCCTTTCCATCAAGGGCGATGAGCGTAACCTCCGTACCATCCACCTTATTCATATAGCGAGTACGAGTGGCAGCAGCATAACTCATGGATGCAGGATAAGGGCGAATCACCTCCGGATTATCCACATCACAACCTTCGTAAGTAGCCCACTTCTTCACATATTCGTCTATTCTGCCATAGCCACCAGCAGCATGGTTAGGATCGCCTCCCCATTTCACCACATCATCTCCCGTGCCATGGATGTGCATGATAGGCACATGGCGTGGAGCCACAGGAGCACGATAATCCACAGGAATACCACTCACAGGACCAAAGGCAGCAACAACAGTTCCCAACTTGGTCATACAGTGATAAGTCATCATTCCACCCATGGAGAAGCCAGAAATATAGATGCGATTCTTGTCTACCTTATATTTCTTCTGCATCGTCTTCATGATGGTTTCGATAAACTTGACATCGCCAGAGCCTGAGATATCCCAGGAATTATTTTTTCCCTGAGGATAAACCACCAAGATCTTTGCCGTATCTGCCACCTCGTTCCAATGAGTCTGCCCCATCTGATAATCAGGATTTTGGCTGAATCCATGCATGGAGATGACCATTGGAGCCTTCTCGGGCAAATCGGCAGGCACATACACCAGCATTTCTCGTGTAGATGTACCCACTTTTACAGTCTGCTTCACTGCCTTCTGCGTATAGGAATGCTCAACAGCAGCTACCACTTGCATGCACAAGGTAAAAAGCAAGCACAGCAAGAAAGTTGTTCTTTTCATTTTCAGTTAAAATTATCAGTTATACGATTATCTGTTGTTATAAATATCAGTTGTTATGACACATAAAAAAATCGGCAAAGTATCTGCTGGATTCAACAAATACCTTGCCGAACATCAGAACTAGGGACTAATCCCTAGTTACACAAAAGGAGTAAAATTTCTGCCATTACTTATTCATTACCTTTACAACCTTACCATTCTGGAACTTCTTGATAACAAGACCCTTGGCATTGGCTGCTACCTTAACCACTGCATCATTTGCTACATTAACGTTCTTGATACCAGTTGCTCCACCTCCGAGTTCCTCTGGAAGGGTATTGTAAAGGTAGATTGAAGAAATAAGGATAGTACCGCCCCATGGAGCCTTGATAGTAACCAAGTGGGCAAAATCATCAGCTGCAGGTTCTTCACCAGGTACAGTACGAACCAAATCTTTCTTTAAATCAAGAACAATAGCTCCTGTATTTTCATCAAAAGCTTTGTTATTGATTTCAATCATACCACCATTAGCCTGCTGACCTTCCTTAACGGTACGGTTGAACATGAAACGAGGTTTGGCAACTTCACCTTTATCGTTTGTGCTACCTTCACCATAAACTACCATGTAATGATAGTCTGACAAGTCGGCATAGATATTTTCAGCCACTGTAGATGTACCTAAGATAACAGAACCTGGAGCACTTGGATTCTCTGCACCCACATTCCATTCCATATAAACATGCTCATCAGTTGGCTGTGCGTCCTGTGTGAGACCATCCCATACGTGGAACATGTCCTTAGTCAATTCAACACCCTCTTCTTCCTGTGCAGAAGCAGAACCGAAACCAGCGAACAATGCAATGGCAACCATAGCCAAACTCTTAATTGTTGTGTTCATAATCGTAAAAAATTAAAATTGTTATTAATAACTATTTATTTATAAATCTTCTCCGTATAGGTCTTACCGCTACGAAGATAAACTTTCTTGATACTAATACCCTGCTTGGCTGCTGATAAGCGCATGCCCTGCAAGTCGTAATACTCCACATGGTCTATCATGTCGGCATCTGTGGTTACACCGGCGATACCCGTCAAGGCACCCTTGTAGTTCAGGCGAACGCAATCGAGCACAGCTCTCTTTCCGCTCACATAGTTAACCGTCATATTTCCCTTGACATCAGCGATGTCCATGTCAAATTCCACTTCTGACCATTCCTTGCTGGAAGAAGCATTCTTTGGCAGTGTAACCTGCTTGGTCTGATTGCCGCAGATAACCTTGACAACAGCATCACCCATGGAAGCCTGATAACGAATAGCCACCTTGTAATTACCTGGCTTGGTAACAGGAATGTAACCACGAACGGAAGCCCCCCTCTTGGTACCCAGGTTCAAGCAGCCCTGACCATAGTATCCACGGAAACCGTTGTTCCAAGCGTTGCCATAGCAACCACCCACATTCTTGTAGTCGAAGTTCTCAAACTCATACTGCATCTCTCCATCGTATGCCTCAGGCACAGCTGGCATCTCGATAACAGAAGGGGTAACATCAGAATCCTTCAACTTGCCCGATGTAGAAGTACCCTTACAATTGATGGTCAACTCCAAAGGACCGTTGTGCTTCACATAAACGATGAACTGAGAGTTCTTCCATTCGCTGGTAACAGTACTTGCAGAGTGGCTGGCATTATCCTTCCAAGAGAAGGTTGGTTCTGCCGTGGCACCCACTACGGTGATGGTATCCACCTGCTGAGCATACTCTGGGAGGTTGGCATCATCAGCCAAAGCAGGATTTCCCTGTGCATAGCGCTTGCCATCTTCCAAACGATAGTTTTGCATGTAGAGGCTCAACTTATCTGAGTTCTCACGCATAAATACCAATGAATAAGGAGCCAAGTTCATCTTGATCTGGCGACAAGTGTTGTAAGCAGGTTTCAGTGTACCCTTGGCACTACGCTTAGTTGCTGGGAAATCACGATAGAACGTCTGTCCATGCAAAGGAGTTGCGAGGTTCACATGCTTCTCATCATACTGATATGGATTGTAGCAAACCCAAGCATTCTCATGACGAGCAGCATAGATATCACCTGTATACTCCTGCTTGAAGAGCTTGTTGAGATAAGCCTTCTTGCTATTTACATTGTTCCAAGTGCTGTTGCTGGCATAATCCTTGGCTGTAACGGCAACGGTTAGTTTCTTAGCCTCATCATCCAAGAGGTCGTAAACTACAGGAATGGCAGGATAGCGACCTGTGCTCTTCAACCACCAACGGTTATTGAGAGGAGCATTCTCAGCATTCCACTGAGTGCCACCATAGTCTTGCTCATTACGATAAACTCCATCATACAAACCCTGAGGAGAAACGTATGGTTCCATCTCGTTCTTACTTGAGTTAATATCTTTAGGAGTTACATCATTCTTCACACAGATTTTGGTGCGTTCTATCACCTCACTGCGGGTAGGAATACGGATAGTTCCATCAAGAATCTTGCGGAACATATCAATGTTGATGTTCTTGAAGTGAGGGAACCAGCCCCAGTTGCGATGTGTATAGCCATCAGCTGTCTTTGTGGTTGCTATCTCACGAGAATCCTCCAATGGAATGGTCTCAGGACCATCAATCACAGTCTCACCAGTCAAAGCCACATGCTCCAAGATAGGAATGGCACCACAAGCCTTCGGGAAGTCGTTGAAGTAATTAGACAAAGTTTTGCCGTTAGAATCTTTAATCTCATTACCATTTTCATCCACCTTGGTGGTCTCCTCAAACCATCCGCAGGCATCGAAACGGATACCATACTGTCCGGCATATCCACCAAGATAAGCACCGAGACAGTTGCTCTCAATATCGAAGAAACCATTCTTCATGGTGTACTTCTCGCAGCAGATGAAGTGATCCTTGTCTTCTGTCAAGAGGCGGTTCATCTCCGCATTACGCTTCATGTAAGCCACAGGCATCATGTTGGCAGAATAAACAGACTGGGTGAAGCTCACGCAAAGATAGCCACCATACTGATGGGCAAACTTCATGAGATGCGTGAAGAGTTCCAAGCGTTTCAGGAAAGTAGGCGTATGAACGGTTCCGTTCTCACGCTTACGATCCTCATCAAATCCCCAGAACTGCTCGGCATAGTTCCATCCCAGAAAGTTAGGATAGTTCTTATAGTAGCTCTCATAGAGTTCCAGGTCGTCGTCATCAAAAGCGCTGCATCCGCCGCTGGCAGGCTGTATCATCGTCCATACGCGGTTCTCTGCACATACCTTCATCCATGAATCTACCACCTTCTTACCATCCGCACAGATACTCTCCGTAGCAGAGAGCGAGAGGTTGAATATCACGTAAGGCTTGATGTCTTCCGGTACCATATTGATGATGGCTTGCGGATTCGGAGAATTCCATGTGTCGATATGGATAATCCATGCCGGCTGGGATGGCGAGATAACTCTTCGCAGGGCAGGCCCGTCATGAGCCTGCGCCACTGCGAATGTCAGTATCCCAAAAATAAATATAAATAATCTTCTTACCATTTTATTTCTGTTTTCTGAAGTCCATTAACCACACCCACGTAAGTAGGTAGGCGATTGAAATGATTCCACAATCCTACACCCGTAGTGCCCTGATTGATAGTAGAGAAAGATACCCCATAGAGTTTGTCGCCCAACACATCCTGTGCCTTGTTCAGAATATAGGCATAGAGTTCAGCCATTCCCTTGTAATCCTCGAATGTAGCCATGCTCTGATCGGCTACTGTTCCGTTGGCATCAGCCAGGTATACGTTCATATCAGAAAGACGAATCTCCAGACCTGATGCTTTCAGCGTAGCAAGAAGATTGTCGATATTCGCCTTAGCTTCTGCCACAGAACTGCTATTGTATGGCACGTCGAGCTTCACATCGATGCCTTTAATCTGTGCACCAGCTTCATTCCACTGCTTGATGTAGTTGATGGCAGCCTCGGTCTTCTCGGCATCCGTCAGCAGATTTTCTTCACTGTAGAACAGTTTGGCATCAGCCTTCTTTGAATGGATTTCCTTGCATACATCAGCCACCCAGTTCTCATCCAGATAGTCGTTAGGATAGAATTCATCAGTAGCTCCCATGTTCTCTGAAGACTTCAGAGAGTAGAAGAGATCTTCTATCAGGTTGGAAGCCACATTCCATGCCTGCACCTTGTCTCCATAGTTCTGCATAACGGAATCAACGTAAGCAAACATAGCCTTCTTTACATCAGCAGCCTTCTCTTCTATAGGACGAGGTTTATAATAACCCGGCTTCTGATATGGAGCGTAAATATCAATATTGTCAACATACACCTGCTGAGGCACAGCTGCCTGACCAATTACCAGAGAAATATTGGAAGATTTCATATCATCTGCATCAAAGGCCTCAGTAAAGTCAATCTTTGACAAATCCACCACGAATGTTTCCCAAGTCTTAGCCTTGGTAGGAACACCGAAGTTTCTCAGTTCCTTGGCTTTGTCACCCACCTTTACTCTGATAACCACATTCTTCTTGACATTTGATGAATAATAATCAAAGGAGATGGTCTTGATAGTAGACAGCGAAGCTCCTTCAGGTAGATTCACTGGGAACTCGATGAACTTGGCAGCCTTCTTGTTGAAGAGCGACTTTCCGTTTTTTCCTGTCGGATCCTTTGCCACTTTGGAATTCGTGTCAGTTCCGAAGACATCACCGATGGCACTGCTTTCGAAATCAAACTTCTGATGGAGATCCACATTCTCACCATCTACCCAAATATCCTTAGTTGCCTCTTTCATCACGGTCAAATTCCATGCGTTAGGTGCAAAAAGGGAAGCTGTAGGAACGAGTCCTGCGGCAATAGCAGCACCAACTTCATCTTTTGAAGCATCGGCACTGACCGTACCATCATCAGCAACCACAGCAGCATGGGAGAAGCCATCTACGACATTCACTTCATTGAAGTTGGCCAAAACGGTACTAAAGCTAGTATTGGCAGCTTTCAAATCTGCAATGGTCAAGTTAGCTCCCAGCTTCATACCCGTATAGTTCTTCAGAACTTCATAACCTCTGGTAAGGTCAGCCATCGCAACGCTTTCAGGCTTATTGCCGGCAGCGTAGCTTGTATCGAAGTCCTCCGCACAACCAGTGAGCAGCATGGAAGCTGCTGCACTGGCCAAGAGGATATTATGTATTTTTTTCATAATTCTGATATCAAATTAAAAATGTTCTTACCGCTCAGGAGTGAAAGTCTGGAATCCAATACCACGATTGCGGACCACCATGGTATCTGTGGTTTCAACCGTACCCAAGGCATCGCTCTTGATGTTGTAGTTCAAATAGAGTGTGTTGCGTTTAAACTCGCCCAAAAGCTGGTCGTTCTTGACAAACTTACCATTACCCGAAACCTGAACTCCGTCACTACCGGAAGAGATGGTGCAATCATCACCGTTGAAGGTCATCAGCACGTTCACCTGATGGCTTTTGCCACTAGCATCCTTCACTTCCACAGTCATCTGTGCCTTGTACAAGCCTTTGGTCACCACCTTGATTACCTCAGCCTTCTCAATATATGGATAAGCACGGTGAGATTCCTTGCCGTTGCTCACATCCTTACCCTTGCGAAGATAAGTGGCAGTCCAAGGATTGACGAACTTCACAAGGCAGAATGTAGTATTCTTCGACTCCAGCACCTTGTCAACTCCCTGAGCCTTGGTCAGCTTCACAGGAATTACGTAGCCCTGCTCATAGCTCTTGTCATCGTTGAAGAACGCATCAGTAAGCTTCACTCTTACGCCTCCCATCTGCTGTCCCTTGGCAATGACAAACTGGTTAGGGTTCTCTATCTCATAGTAAGTGGATGGCATCATCTGGATGGCAGCGCCATTGATTTTATAGCCATCACAAAGACTGGCATCAGATATATAATCCACGGTAACGTCATTGTTGTTGCCATAACCACCGGCACAGTAGGCCTTGATGTTGATGATGTGGTTGTTATCGTCGGTAAGGTCAGCTTCCTGATCCTCACCCAGCTCCACGGTGCGCACATAACCAGCATTGGCAAAATAGACAGCAGTTTCTCCGTCATATCCAAATTCCTTGTTACCGCTCTCGCAGGAAGCGGTCATCAACAAAGTCATGGCAGCAATGCCTATTGTATTTAATAACTTAAAACTTTTCATTTTCATTATCATTTTTAACTGGTTTATTTCCATCCCTTGTTCTGATGGAGATTAGAGTACTTCAATGCTTCTGAATATGGAATATAACCATAGTTCATATAGCTATCGAAATGGCGCTCTTCTACATTTGGCAAGATGGTAAACGTATCGTTGTTCCAATCGATGCCCTGTACAGAAGTAAGCTTGTCCAACTGGTTCCAGCGGCGCAAATCCCAGAAGCGGAATCCCTCGAAGCAAAGCTCCAGGCGGCGCTCGTTGCGAATCAGCTCACGCATCTTAGCCTGGTCGCCGGCACACTCGTCGAGATAAGTATCATCTGTCAAACCTGCACGGTGGCGGATTGCCTTGATCACATCGTATGCTGAGTAAGCATGTGTGCCAGGGTTCTTAGGTCCCCAAGCCTCATTGGCAGCCTCAGCATAATCGAGGAAGAACTCGGTGAAACGTGCCTTGCAGCTATACTTGGTTACCTTAGATGTGCTGCTAGGATTACAGTTGGCAGTCATGCGCAACATCTTCTTCATATAGTAACCGGTGCGGGTAGAAGCATCACGGCGGCCGATACCGTCATCGCCCGAAGAACTACCCGTCTTGATTACCTTGTTTTCAACTCCCGCTGTGGCTCCATTATAGATAATGTATTTAGCCAGACGAGGGTCACGGTTGGCGTATGGATTACTCTCATCATATTCACTGCGTGCATCGGTGATAGGATAACCCTTGGCATCAGGGAAGGCATCTACCAGATTCTGGGTAGGATTGGTTCTGCCGTTTCCGTAGAGTGATGGAGGGAAATTGTTCTTCTCGTCATCAATCTCTTCTGCATTTCTGGTACTGCGCCAGATGATTTCAGGAGGATTGGAACCATTCTTCAAGTTTTTCATCTCATCATCGTTGTCGTAGTAGGTAAGACCTGTTTTAGGCAAACCAGATGGACCGCCTACATAGTCAACCACCTCGGCAGCTGCATCTGCAGCCTGTGCCCAGGTTACATTGTTCTGGGCAGGATCCTGGAAGGCTGGACTTGCAGCGAGCAGCAGGGTACGAGCCTTGATGGCACGCAGAATCAGTCCGTTAATCAGCTGGCGTGCATTCTCGCCCATCACCTTATTATATATACCCATCTTGCCATCCTTGACAGATGTTACCTCAGGCACATTCAGGATATCATCATACTTGGCTGGCACCTTGTCGTCGCTTGTCACTGGCTCATAATCCATAGGCAACAGCTTGTCAGCCTTCTCGATGTTCGCCAGGATGAAATCCACATGCTCCTGGAATGTCTTGCGAGGCTGGTTGAAATCAGCATCCGTACCTACAAATCCGTCAAAGAGCTGTGTGCCGAGCAACTTTCCTTCATTGTCAAATCCGGCATGGGCACGAAGCAGATAATAGGCATGGGTAGCCAGAAGGCCGTATGCCTCACCTGTAAGGCGTCGTTGCATCAGCTTGTTCTCATTGGCATTCTTCAGGAACCCGATGTTCGAAATGTTTGAGTTCAGGAAGATATGCAAATACTGCATGGAAGACAAGTCGTTGTTCCAGCGGCCCGTAGGGTCCCAACTCTGAACGGTCCATGAGCCTGTGGCATACTTAGACCAGTTGGCTCCCTTCTCATTCGTCACGGCATCATCCGTCGCTACATCCGTACCTGTGCCCACCTCGTAGTTTGGCAAGTTACGGTAAGCGGTGAGCACGAAGCCCTTGGCCATGATAGGATCATTCTCCATCTCATTGATGTCCTTCATGTTTTCTGCAGCAGGAGTAAAGACATCATCACATGCTGTCAACAATGCCGCAGAAGCCAATATCATGAATATATTTCTTAATTTCATAATTCTTTATTGTCTAATTTTTCAATATCTAAGATATGATTTCATCAGCCTTTAGAACATCATCTTCAAGCCCAGGTTGTAGAAACGGCACTGTGGTGAACCATAGCTGGTCTCCATATACTTGCGATGCTTGCTGATGGTGAGAAGGCTCTCGCCCAATACGTAAACACTCATACCCTTCACTACCTTGTTCTCAAACCACTCTTTTGGCATATCGTAGGTCAGCTGCACCTTGTTGAGGTTGAAGCAGTCTGTGCTGTAAAGCCAGAAGTTTGAGTTGCGGAAGTTGTTGGTATTGTCCTTGGCTGTCAAACGTGGATAAGTAGCAGTCTCGGCTGTCTCAGGTGTCCAGCGTCCACGAACCACAGAGGTATATTTCTTCTGGTTGTAAATCCAGTCGTTGCTCTTGAATGCCTTGGCACCCATCTGACCGGTACCGGCGATGAAGAGGGTAAACTGCTTCCAGTTCAAGGTGATGTTTACACCATAGAAGAAAGGAGTTGCACTCCATCCATACTTACCCATCACCTGCTGGTCGTTGCTGTCAATCTTGCCGTCGCCGTTGATGTCCTTGTACTTCAGGTCACCAGCCTTGATTTCACCGAAGGTATGGTTTGGCACGAAGTTAGGATCGTCCTTGTCGAGGTTTGCCTTCATGTGGTCTACGTCTTCCTGTGTGAAGAAGCCTTCGCAAACATATCCGCGCATCACGTCGAGAGCCTGACCCTGTGCGTTCATGTAGCTATATTCGTTTTTCTCCTCACGCTTGTTAACCTTTGAGTCGAACACCATACCTGTGAGTCCGAGCTGTGCCTTCACCTTGCCGATGTTCTTCTTGAAGTTTACGGCGAAGTCGAAGCCCTGTCGCAAATCCTCGTTGTAGTTCAGGGAGGTGATGAAAGAACCGTCATTATTCATCCATGAAGGATAGATGGTAGCAGTTCCCGCAGTAAGCAAGCCCGAAGTAAGCTGATGGAAATAGTTCATGTCGAAACTTACGGTTCCGTTGAGGAGTGAGCCCTCCAGACCTACTCTCCATTCCTTACGCTTCACGAAATCAAGACCGTAGTTGCTACCACGCTTAGAGAGTGTGGTGTTAGTTCCGTTGCCACCACCTTCGTTCCAGGTGTACCAGCCACCCTTCACATCATAGTATCCCTGGTAGAGATAATAATCTGAGATATCTATGTCCTGGTTGAGCACAGAGTAAGAAGCGTTCAGCTTCAGATCATCGAAGCAAGGAAGTGCATCCTTGAACCATTTCTCCTGACCGATTCTCCAACCCAGTGTTCCTGATGGAGAAAGAGCGTTGCGATGACCCTCTGCCAACTTGGATGAGTGAACCAGAGCACCGCCAAACTCTGCGTAGTACTTCTGAGCATAATTGTAGGCTGCTCGAAGGGCAAGGTTGGCATTGGTGGTGCGGTGGTAAGAAGAACCCTTTACACCAGATGAGCTCTCATGATTCTCGTCCACGGAATTCGACTTGGAGTAACCCCAGCCAGCCAAAGTAGCATTTACGTTGTGCACACCGCCAAAGGTGTTCTTATAGTCAAACTGAGCACGGAAGGTGGTGTTCTGGTAATATTTGGCTGCACCGATATATTCGGTCGTACTACTTGATTCCTTACCATATTTCTTCAGGTCGATAATCATGTCCTGTCCGTTCACATTTGCCCAGGTAGGCTCGTAAACGGCATAGTCGAGCTTGTAAGCCTCAGAGTAGTTGTTCCAGTAATCGATGCTGAAAGCTGTCTCGAAGCTCAATCCCTTGACCCACTGATCGAAGTCGGCTTTCACACCCACATCAAAGTTGAAGGTACGGGAGTGATTCTTCACGTAGCCGGCAGCAAGCGCATCACCAAAGAAAGTAGACTGGTTATCGTTGTTTCCACCCAGCAGATACTGACCATCGAGCACGTGGAATTTTGAGCCAGCTATCATCTGCTGCAAGGCTGAATTGTTAGCATCCATCATGGAGATTGGCAACAGGCCGGAATACCAGTTAGGACGAACGCTGGTAGCTGTTGACCAGTAGTCCTCAGGACGTCCACGATAGTTGTCCGAGATGTTGATGCCTACATTTACATAAGCCCCCAGCCAGTCGGTGATGGTAGCATCAATGTTAGAACGCACGCGGAAGGAATTGTCCTTGTCCTTCTTGTGCTCGCCAAACTTCACCAGGCTGTTGTTGTAGGTCATGCCCAGGTTGGCATAGTATCTGGCAAATTTGCTACCGCCCTTCACTTCCATCGTAGCATCCGTACGGTTGTTGAACTTGCGCAGGTAGTCACTGCTGTAGAAGTCCATATCCGGATAGCGGTAAGGATTCGTACCTATAGCCGTATTGTAGATCTGCTCCTTAGAGTATTTCAGCGGCTGTGTAGGGTCATCATTGGTCATCGCCTCGTTATAGAGCGACATATACTCAGCCGCACCCAGATATTCAGGATAAGCCTTAGGTGTATAGATGCCCGTATTGACGGTGGCGGCGATGCTCAATGGCTGCACCTTACCACGCTTGGTAGTAATGAGGATTACGCCCTTGGCAGCCTTGGCACCATAGAGTACTACGGCAGAAGCGCCCTTGAGCACGGTAACCTTCTCCACCTCGGTGGCATTGACGGTGCTGGCCTCACGGGGAGCTCCATCTACGAGAACAAGTGCACCCTGTCCCCAAACATTTCCGTTATAACCACTGATGAGCGACTGAAGATCATTGAGTGCATTGGCGCTGTAGTCCTTTTTCAGCAGCTCTTCGACATTCACCTCGCTGACACCGCCCATCAGGTCGGCCTTGGAAACCTGACCGAAAGCCACGTTTACCTTGGTAGTGTCAGCCATTTCCTGGGCGCTTGCCACACCACTGGCGACTAGCATGGAAGCTAGCGCCAATGACATTCTCTTATTAAATATATTATGTTTCATAATAAATTCTCGAATTGTTTAATTATTCCCAACCAGGGTTCTGAGAGAACTCAGGATACATCTTTACATCCTTTCTCAGGAATGGGAACCAGTAATGCTTTGAAGTAAACTTACGGGTAATCAATGGCTCCTCCTTCAGGTTGAGCACGTGATTTTTCTTTGGATCGTCGTAGCGGTCAACATCCTTCTGGTCGGGTGCACGGTCGAAGTAAACAGCCATCTTCTGGGTGTAAGGAGCCTTGTCTATCAGGAGCCAGCGGCGAAGGTCGGTGAAACGGTGTCCCTCGAACGCCAACTCTACGGCACGCTCACGGCGAAGCTCGCTCATAAAGCCATCCAGATTGGTAAGATACTCATCAGCAATATTATCCACATGCGCACGGTTGCGGACGATGTTCACGGCATCCACGGCACTCAGCTTGAATGCCTGGCTTGATTCCTTGTAACCATAACCCTGAGCCACCGACTCGGCATACATCAGATAAACATCTGCCAGACGAATCATACTCAAGAGCACACGTATCATCTTAGAACGCTCACCACCGTCATCAAATCGATTACGATATGGATCACAGAACTTCTTCAGGCAATATCCCGTAAAGCAGTCCTTGGAAGGTGTTGCCTTACGATACTTTCCTCCCGTATAAAGAGAAGCATACTGCACATCTTCATCCTTTCCTGCACTCTTCACACACTTCACACCATCGTAGATGAAGAGGTCGTAGAAGCGAGGGTCACGGTTTTTGAACGGATATTCCGGATCATAGCCGCTGTCGGCATCCTTCTTCGTGATGTCCTTGATAGGCTTACCGTTTGCCATTCCGAAGTAATCCACATAGTTGGCTGTAGGATAAACCTTGATACCACCTGCAATAAGGCTGGTAGGACGGTAGTCTGTCACCTGATTCCAGAGCCAGTTGTTGTTACTTGAATTCTCGTAGAAGATAGCCTCCTTCTCACCTGGAATCTTGTATCCCTGATCATAGGTATAGAAGATGTTCATGTAATTTTCATAAGAAGACAGCTGGTAAAGTCCTGTTTCCTTGTTAATCTTCAAAGCCTCGCCGAAAGCCTCAGCAGCCTTCTGGCAATACTCCTTATTATATCCGTTAACATTCTTGAAGTCAGGATTCTCCTTGCTTACTTCATTCATCAGCGGCGAACCAGCCCACAGATAATTCTTACCCAGGAAGCAGAGAGCAGCAATCTTGTTAGGACGGAACTTGTTCTTGCCCACTGTCTGCTTACCCACGGTAGTCTTATCCCAATCTACAGGCAACAACTCAACAGCCTTCTTGAAGTCTTCGGCAGCCTTGTCGGCACATGCCTGATAGGTGAGGCGCGGATAGTTGAACACGGCATCAGATGGAATCAGGAAGTCGATATATGGAATACCGCCCCAATACTGCATAATCTGGAAATGGAAGAATGCACGGAAGAAATAGAGCTGACCTGCAATCAGGTTCTTCTCTTCCTGGGTAGCATCTACCAGATTACCCAGATTTTCCAAGCCCAGGTTGGTGGTATAGATTCCCTGCCAGCACATACCCCAGAGACGACCCTTGGAATCGCGGTTCACATCATTACCGCTGTTCAGGTCGATGCCCGAATGGAATGGGGAATACTGCACCTCGTCCCATGCCCAATAGTTTCCCTGGTCGATGGCATTAGTGAGCATACGGGTCTCTGATGGCTGCCAATATTCATCCTCACCATAGTTCCAGCAGCCATGATACCAGGATGTAGAGGCAAGACCAGGGATGTCATTGTAGCACTGCTCCAAGAAACCCTGAAAGTTGGTATAATTCTTATATGGCTCCGTTGGGGCAATATCACTGCCCGGTGCCTTGTCAAGGTAATCAGTACATGATACTGAAGAGAGAGACAGGGCTGCCGCAAACAGCAATGTATATATTTTATTAAACTTTTTCATATTTACGATTCATTTAAAATGTCAGGTCGAAACCTAAGTTAAATCTGCGTACGGTTGGATAAGCTCCATTTGCTGAGTTGCCGCTGAAGTTATTCTCACGGTCATCCGGCATATTGGTCCAGAGCAGCAAGTTGTCACCATTCAGATATACACGGAGTGAATTCAAGTGCATTCGTTTCACCCAAGCACCCCTGAAGGTATAAGCTATCTCGGCATTCTTCAGGCGCAGGAAAGCACCGTCATAGAAGTAGCGTGTACCGGCATTTCCATCGTCTGCCACAGTGGTCCAACGTGGCAAAGACAACTCTCCACCCTGATTGGATGCCGTGAAGTAAGAACCCTCCTTGAAGGCAATGTGGGTTTCACGCTCAAAGGTTGGGAAGTTCACCTCGCGGGTAACATTGGTTACACCATAGAACTGTACCGTTACACTCAAACCCTTCCACTCTGCTCCCAATGTAGTACTGAAGGTATTCTCTGGAATAGAGGTGTACTGATAAGGTGCCTTGTCATCTGCTGTAATCTGACCATCTGCATTGAAGTCGGAAATGATGGCATCACCCGTATATTTCTCAGAATCATGGCTACCAAAAGTTGGTACGGCATAGAGATCATCCCAGTTGCGGATAAAACCATGATCTATATAACTTTGGTTCTTGCCGATGGCATAACCCGCCTTGTTCAGATAACTTGCCTGAAGCTTTGGGTCATCAGCAAACTTAATCTCGTTGGTAGCATGGGTCATATTGAAGTTTGCCCATGTACGCAGATTCTTGTTCCATGCCTTGTTCACCTTCAGGCTCAACTCGTAACCCTTGGCATCCACCGAACCAGCATTGGCAACCGTGTAGCTCATACCATAGTAAGAAGGAATGGAACGGGTGGTTAAGAGCACATCGGTACGCTTGTCGCTAAATACATCCAGCGAACCGGTAAGCAATCCACCCAGGAATCCAAAGTCGAAACCCAGGTTGCGCTTCTCTGATGTCTCCCAACGCACGTTAGGGTTTCCGATGCGGGTAAGGCGATATATAGTATAAGGTGAATCATAAGTATTATCACCACCCAGATAGGTCTTACCACCATAGGAATACTGGTCGGAATAGAGATAAGAACCTCCGGTAGAATCATCACCGATGCGACCCCAGGATGCACGCACCTTAAACATATCTACATATTTCCTGATGTTCTTCATGAATGGCTCCTCGGTGATAGCCCAACCGAGAGAAGCTGATGGGAAGAACTTGAAGCGATAGTCGGGACCAAACTTCTCAGAACCGTTGTAGCATCCGTTCAACTCGAGCATGTAGCGCATCGCATAGTTGTATGTGGCACGGAACACCCAGTCTTCACGATAATGCTTGAAAGAAGAACCGCTGGCATATTCGTTGCGGTTGAATACACCCATTGCACCCACTTCATGATTGCCGAACTTGCGGTTCCAGTCGAGCTGAGCCAGATAGTAGAGACGGCGATAAGTGGCACCCGTATTTACCCTACCACCATTGACGGTCCAAGCCACAGACTCATGGTAATCCTCGCTCTGGTCATAGGAAACTGAGCCATCATCAGGGTTAATCCACTTCAGCTGCGGATCCATATACTGGTCGCTGATACCACGCTTCTCCTCTACCATCGTATTGTCAAGAGAAACCTTGGCTACAAACTTCAGACCCTTGGTCAGGAAATCGAGTTTCTGGGTAAGAATAAAGTCGGTGGTAATCTGTGTATTGGTACGATTCTCCACACCGCTTCGGGCAAGACTCATCACAGAGTTAGGACAGTCGGCCTTACGTGGTGCATAGTATCCATAAGTACCATCAGAATAAATAGGACGCATGGCATCTGGAGCTGCATGATAAACTGAAGCCCAATAAGCACTGGAATCGCTTGCCTTATCCCAAGGGAAATGGCGGACACCGTTACTACCGAAAAGGTTGGTAGAGAACTGAGTGGTCTTGGTCAGGTTGAAATCCAGGTTGGCACGCATGTTAATACGGTTATAGCCGAAACCAGACTTATAGCCACGACCGCTGGTGAAGTCCTTGAACAGGTCACCTTCGTGAGAGAAGTCTATCGCTGCGAAATACTTCACGAGTTTGGTACCTCCCGAAACATCCACGCTGGCATTGTAAGACATGGCTGTGTTGTTGAACAGTTCCTTCTGCCAATCCACGTTAGGATAGCGGTCCCACTCTTCAGCATTGGCAGGATGACGATACTTGTCGATGATAGCCATCGGCTTGTAGGAACCCCATGATTTTTCGTCGTTGATGTTCAGCTCGCGCTCTACCACTCTGTTCAGGAGTCGGAAAGTATCGTAAGCATCATATTTCTCAGGCAACTTGGAAACCACCTTCATGGTAGCATTCGCCTTCACGTGTACGGCAGCCTTACCTTCCTTACCACGCTTGGTAGTAATGAGGATGACACCATTACCACCCTTCACACCATAAACGGCAGTGGCAGAAGCATCCTTCAATACGGAGATGCTCTCTACTGAAGAAAGGTCAACGGTGTTCATAGCACGCTCCACACCATCCACGAGAACGAGAGGGTCGTTGGAACCGTTGATAGAAGTCTGCGTACGGATCACGATCTTAGGATCTTCCTCACCTGGCATACCCGTAGAAGAGAAAGTAACGACACCTGGAAGATTACCTGTCAGTGCCTGACCCAAAGAAGAAACTCCGGCATGACGATTCAAGGTTTTCGCATCTGTCTGTGCAATAGAGCCGACAACAGAGGCTTTCTTCTGCTGACCATAACCAACCACTACTACCTCGCCCAATGTATTGTCATCAGTCAAGGTAATTTTAAACTGTCTTTTCTTACCTACTTTAATCGTTTTAGATTCCATACCGATATAGGTAATGACAAGGGATGAATTTTCAGAAGGTACTGCAATCTGAAAGTTACCATCCATGTCGGAGATGACACCCGAAGTGGCATCACCCTTCACTTTCACAGTAGCACCAATCAGTAGCTCTCCTGTGCCGTCAACAACACTACCCTTCACGGTAATCTTCTGGGCTTGTGCGTTCAAGCTGCAGAAGGCTCCCACGAGGCATAGAGCTGCTGTCCGTTTAAATGTAAACACTTGTTCAATCATGTTGTATCATTTTAATTAAGTTTGTTTCTAGGTGTTATTACTTCTTGGTTAAAGAACACGGCTGCAAAGGTAGAAAACTGTCATGAGAACGTATTTTCTTGATGTTCCAATTGTTTCATCTCTTGTTACAGCACACCGTAACTAACACATTTTCTGCATTTTAAGATAAACTAAAAAAAAGAAACATGTTATAGCACAAAAAATGGCGCATATCACTATGCACCACTTCCGAAAACAATTAAACCTGTTTCACAACAGTCTTGCAGTTCATCAATATGAACTGTTTTCTTTATATAAAAGCATAAATCTAAAAATAAATATCTTATGATTATATATACTGCAAAATTACTACAAAACTCAAAAATACTGTTTGGCAGATGTTCCAAAATATTTGCATGATAACACATAATAAAGAAAAAGACCCAAAAATAAAAAGATGACCTCACGTTTTGCGAGGCCATCTTTCACATTTAACAATCTATCTCATATATTTTATCTCAAAACCACCTTCTTGCCATTATGGATATAGATACCCTTGGTTGGGTGTTCTACCCGCTGACCCTGAAGCGTGTACCAGCCGGAGTTCTGTCTGGTCTCCTGACCGCTGATATGCTCAGCACTCTCGACCTGCTCGATGCCCGTAGTACCATCGTTCCAACCACCATCGATGCTTCTTGAACGAGAAGCACTGGTCATGGAAATCTTCAGATGACCTACCACTACCTCAAGCCATGAACCACTGCCACCCCAGCTGTTTGCTACAGGAGTGAAGCGGAAGTGATAGTAACCCGTGTGGGAAGCAGTGAATCGTACCTGACCACTATTGCTGCCATAAGTATTTGCACCGGTGTTCTTGTTCACATTCTTGGTACACTGGATAATCTGAGACCCCAGCACGTTGTTGCTCTCGTCGAGAACCTCACACTTCAGATAAGGAGACCCCGACCACGCCACGGCATTATAAGAGAATACATAGCTGCCCTGCTTCAACGAGAAGCCATAGCCCCAAGTAGAACCAAACTCAGCGTAGCCTGCCTTGCTGGCATCGCTCTGACGGATGTAAAGACCCGTAGAAAAATCACCACCGGCAAACTTGAAGATGCGTGGACCAATGCCAGCTGCACCAGCCGCTTTCTGCTCTCCGGCATCAACAATCTTCCATCCGGCAGGAACCTGTCCCACGGCATTCAGTGCCAGCGGATTTCCCTTGAAGTAAAGAGCCACATTGCCTACCAGAGCCTCAACCCAGGCACCACCTGTGCCCTTGGCATCAGCCACAGGGGTGAAACGTACACGATAGTTGCCCTTAATCATGGAATAGAACGAGAGAGAAACCCTGGTGGTACCCGAGAGATAAGCCCCCATATTGCCATTGGCATTGCCATTTGCCTTGACGATGGTAGAAGCAAGAACGGCATTCTGAGGGTCGAACACCTCTACCTTCATGTATGGAGCACCCTTCCAGGCAGCTACATTGCAGCTCAGCTCATACTCGCCATATACCAGAGGCAGGGTATAACCGTTGGTATTACCATATTCTATATAGCCAGCCTTATCGGCAGAAACAGTTCTCACATAGAAAGCATTCTTGAAATCACCAGAGAAGTTCATGATGCGTGGACCGCTCGATTTATTGCCGACATAAACCTGAGTGCCATTATCTGCCACCGTCCATCCCGAAGGAACAAATCCGCTGCCATTGCCCCACGACTTGATGATGTTCTCGCCCTGGGTATTGCCAGAAGTAGAAGAACCGGTAGAAGGCTGAGTATTCGGGTTAGAAGAAGACGTACCAGCTGACTTATGAGCATAGTCTTTCTTGGAATACTCGTAATACCAGTAGAAGCAGGTCTGACCGCAAGCCTCCGGATTAGCCTCCAATCCAGCCTTGATTTGACCAGTTTTCAGGAAGTTGTCGATATCCAGATAATCATCAGTACTGGTCAGCGTCATGCTGATGTTTCCGAAATAATCCATCACCTTCTTCCAGGCATTGCCCCATTTGCTGGTAGTGGCAGTTCCCCATGAACCCAGGTTGCTGGCCACCCACTGTCCAAACTCATTATACTTACCTGCACCAGGTTTCTCCGGACTCCAGTCTATCTCAGAAACAAGAATCGGTTTATTTTTTACCACAGGCACCTGCTTCTGGAAATTATAGATGAAAGCATTGGAATCATAGCTGGTATCACTTGCCCCATACCATCCCGGATACACATGCACGGCATAGCCGAAGTTACTGTCGGAAACAGGATAAGAGGCATAATTCTCATACTGGCTCTGGTAGCCCGTGCCAGGAATCCAGATAATACCCTTGAAGCCATTCTTGCGAATCACATCAACTACTGGCTGGAAATCCTTAGCACGGTGGCTGATT
>OIBF01000239.1_pt1 | contig 19804 bp, 14 predicted proteins | sample 1580921 | NCBI WGS metagenome assembly OIBF01 (sample SAMEA3882506, study PRJEB24775) | human gut metagenome | biome: human-associated habitat; feature: intestine environment; material: feces | place: Netherlands | collected 2009/2010
AAGATCGAATCACATCACAAGTAATATGTTGATGCATTTCATAATACTTATGTATACTCGTTGGCGGAATTAAAATGCTAATCCTCAAATCTCATCCACATATTCTTGAAGTTGATAATAAATTTCCTATGCGCCATTAACGTTGGTAAACCGATTCTGCAATCATATTCCTCATTCTGTTCTGAAGATGTTACTACTGGAATGTTTGTCTCGGTATATTGTTCGCCAGCAAGGGTAAATGTCCATGACACAGGTATCGTTTTTACAACGTTGACACCACCGACACCTGCCGTGCGCAATGAATCAGTTGCCGTTCTACCAGTAAAACAGTTTTCGTTCTTTTTATAATAGCGATTTGTCAGGATGGTTCCCGATGCGCCAGTATCAACTATTGCATCAATCTTTCTCCCTGAACGACCATCTGTTAATGACAAATGGTAAAGGCGCTGAGGCGAACGATAGAAATTGTGAGCATATGTAGGTGTTGGTGTATACGAGGCAGGGATTACAAGCTGCATTCTGTCAAAATCGAAACAAATCTCACCCAATGGCATCATTGTCTGGTTGCCTATAACGCATTCGTATGCAAGATTTCCAACTGATGATATTCCATCGTTTCCAAACGACTAAAAACAGAAGCATTGTTTACCATAAAGTGGCGCATGGAAACAAAGGCTCGCATGATTTGTATATTGACCTCAATGGCTGTTTGTGAACGAAGAACACTACTAAGCATTGCCACGCCTTGCTCTGTAAAAGCATAAGATGAGTAGCGGTTACCGCCTCTGCCGTTTGAGGTCACAATTTGTGACCTCAAACATTCTGCCTAATGATTGTTATATAATCTTGAACGGATCTCATAACGCTTATTTTTAAACACAGCAAAAATAATAAATTATCTGATATCTTCCAAACTTTTTGCTGATTTTCCGCATATTTCCCCACAAAATCATTCATCCATCTCCGCTACTCATATTTACGATGAAACATCAGCAGACATAGGGCTTATCTTTCTATCTTAAGTTTACTTTCCGGGTGCAAATTTACAAAAATCTTTGCACATATAATTGATAAGGAGGCAAAAGACTTTGCTTTTTCAAGATTTATTATTATTTTTGCACCCATATTATAGGAAGAGTGATGCAGCTGATGCTCGAGAACTCTCCCGAAAAACTGAATGCCTATGCTGAACATTGCACAATATTTCCCGATAACCGACCCTACGCTGATCTTCTTCGTCGTGATGATCATCATCCTCTTTGCGCCTATCATCATGGGTAAGCTCCGCATTCCACACATCATCGGTATGGTATTGGCAGGAGTGCTCATAGGCAAATACGGGCTCAACATCCTGGAGCGCGACTCTTCCTTTGAGTTGTTTGGCAAGGTTGGTCTGTACTACATCATGTTTCTGGCTGCCCTCGAGATGGACATGGAGGGTATGAAGAAGACGAAGTCGAGACTGCTCACTTATGGTCTGCTGACGTGCTTTATTCCTTTCGGACTCACCTATTGGATGAGCGTCACGCTCTTGGACTATTCCACCAAAGCCTCATTCCTGCTGAGTTGTATCATGGCCTCGAATACGCTCATCGCCTACCCCATCGTGTCGCGTTACGGACTGCAACAGAAGCCGAGCGTCACGCTAAGTGTGGGGTCGAGCATGATCTCCCTGCTCATCGCCTTAGTGATGCTGGCGGGTCTGGTGGCTTCGTTCACCGAGCACGACGGCGTACTCTTCTGGGTACTCTTTGCAGCCAAGTTTGCCGCTTATTGCAGTGTGATGATATTCCTCATACCCCGTCTCACCCGATGGTTTCTTCGCCGATACAGCGATGCCGTGATGCAGTTTATCTTTGTCATGGCCATGCTCTTCATGAGTGCCGCCCTCTCGCAGACGGTAGGCATCGAGGGAGTCTTTGGTGCCTTCTTTGCGGGCCTTATATTAAATAGGTATATACCTCATGTGTCGCCACTGATGAACCGGCTCGAGTTTATCGGCAACGCCCTCTTCATTCCCTACTTCCTGATAGGAGTGGGCATGCTGATCAATGTGGGACTGCTCTTCCAGGGCGGACATATTCTCTGGGTGGTGCTGTGCATCGTGTTCTTTGGCACCCTGGGCAAAGCCATTGCCGCCTATGCTGCCTGCTTTGGCTTCCGTCTGCCCCTGTCTTCGGGTCACATGATGTTCGGTCTTACCTCAGCCCATGCTGCCGGCAGTATCGCCATGGTGATGGTGGGAATGAACATTCTTGTAGGCAAAAACACCTATCTTGTCGACGACGACATGCTCAACGGTGTGGTGATCATGATACTGTGCACCTGTATCATCTCCTCGCTGCTTACCGACTGGTCTTCGCGCATGATAGTACTAAGAGACAAGGAGCTGCCGGAGGCTGAGGACGAGAAGAGCGCCAACGACGAGAAGATACTCATCCCCGTGCGCTATCCCGAATATGCCGACAACCTGATGAGCCTCGCCTTCTTGGTGAGAAACCAGAAGCTGAACCGCGGTTTGGTTTGTCTCAATGTGGTGTATGAGGACAAAGACATGCGCTACAACCAGGAGCAAGGCAAGCGACTGCTCGAACATTGCAGCCAGATAGCAGCAGCCACCGATGTGCTCACGCAGACCCAGGTCAGAATAGCTGCCAACATCGCCAATGGCATCAAGCACGCCTTCAACGAGTTTCAGTGTTCCGAGATCATCATCGGCATGCACATGCATCCGGAGCGCTCACCTAAGTTCTGGGGCGAGTTCCATCAGAGTCTGTTCAATGGACTCAGTCGCCAGATTATCATGGCACGCATCCGCCAGCCGCTCAACACCATACGCCGCATACAGGTGGCTGTTCCTTCGAGAGCAGAGTTTGAGCCAGGCTTCTACCGCTGGGTAGAACGTCTGTCGCGCATGGCACGCAACCTCGACTGCCGCATACAGTTCCATGGCCGTATGGAGGCTCTTTCGCTCATCAACGAGTTTATCAAGAACCGCTATCCCGAGGTCCGTTCCGACTATACGCTCATGACCCATTGGAACGAGATGCCCCAGATAGCCTCGCAGATAGCTCCCGACCACATGTTTGTGGTGGTAACAGCCCGCAAGGGAACCGTCTCTCACAAGGCTGCCCTTGAGCGTCTGCCCGAAGAGTTGACCCGTTTCTTCTCCGGCACCAATCTGATGATTATCTTCCCCGATCAGCATGGTGATGCCTCTGGCGAGCATCTCACCTTTGCCGAGCCTCAGCATCAGGAGGAAGAGAGTGCCTACGAGATGATGAGCCGCTGGCTGAAACGGCATTTCAAGTTTTAGGGTTTTTCAAGAACCGGAAACACTATAATCAATTATCAACATACATTAATTTTTTAACAAGATGAAGAAAACTTTCACCAAATCAGTCATCGCAGTCACAGTGGGTGCCTTGACTCTCAGTTCATGCATCGGCTCTTTCGGCCTTACCAACTCAGTTCTCAGCTGGAACAAGCGAGCTACAGACAACAAGTTTGTCAACGAGCTTATCTTTATTCTCATCTCTCCAGCCTATGCTGTATGTTCTGTAGCCGACCTCTTCGTACTCAACTCCATCGAGTTCTGGACAGGCGAGAAGGTGATCGGACAGGTGGGAACCACCAAGGACGTGATGGGCAAGGACGGTCGTATGTATGCTGTCAAGACTTTGAAGAATGGTTACGAGATAACCGACCCCGACGGCGAGAAGTCTTACTTCGTATTCAACAAGAAGAACAAGAGCTGGTCGTACAGCAAGGACGGCGACATTCGCGAGCTCTTCAGCTTCAATGAGGACGGCAGCATCCAGGCCTGTCTGCCAAGTGGCGCAAAGATGAATGTCACTGCCGACGAGAATGGCTTATTCCAGCTCCGCATGGCGATGAACGATGGCTTCTACTATGCTTTCAACAAGTAACCGAACCTACACAATTTCACTTTGACTTTATCAGTCACTTTGAACCTTAATTGAAGACGCAAGAACTTTCGATAACCATCGTCAGTCCTTGCGTCTTTTATTTTTCTACCCTCACCGACATCAAGGGAGGCTATAAATTCCAAGCTTGCTATTACTGCATACCTATGCACAGGCTTCCTGCTGACAGATTTCCACTCTTTACCTTCAGCTCCACCTTGCCTGCTTGACGACGAGCACGCAAATAGATGCAAGCAGAACCCTTATAGAGGCTTCGCGAGGCATGGGCTGCCAACTGTTTGTCACCTACTGGCAACTCTGACGAAGCCATATCGCCATTGCCTACTGCCACGATGTCGGCTTCTCCCTTCACCTCTATATGTAATAAGTCATGAGCACTCAGCACGCGACGCCCCTTGCGGTCAACAGCAGTCACTCTCACCATCATCAAGTCTTTGCCGTCTGCATGCCAGTCGGTAGTTTCGGGCTTCAACTTCAGCGTCACAGCCTCTCCTGTAGTGGTAAGCTGATGACGCGCCACTACCTTTCCTGCCTTCCTTGCCACAGCCACCAATGCGCCAGGCTCATAAGGCACAGCATCCCAGCGTATGCGGTTGCGCAGTTTGGGATCAGCGTCATTCTTTTTTACTCCCAGGCTCCTGCCATTGAGCAGCAGTTCCACCTCATCGACATTCGTATAGGTATAGAGTGAGAGCTGCTCGCCCTGGTTTCGGTTCCAGTTTTCAGACAACCGTTGGGTAGCCACATTGATGCCGTTCCACTGCGTATCGGTGCCAGCCTTCTCAATGATGGCGATATGTACGAGGGGCTCTTCAGAGAACATACTCTTCACGAAGTAGGCATCGGGCTTGGGAAGCATGGTCATATCGAACACTCCCTTGTTCCATCCCTTCAGCGGCCAGCCCAAACTCTCGCCTAAGTAGTCGACAGCCCCCCAGTAGGCAAGTCCCATCACCTTGTCGAGTTCCATCTCAAAGAAGTTGGGTCCCATGGCTTCTGTGCTCGCCTCGCTCTGATAGAATATCTTTTCGGGATAGCGCTTCATGTCGCCGGGGAAATACATATAACGGTAATTATACGAGTTGACTTCTGTGGCAACAGCCAGATCGGCAGGCAACGAGTCGGTATCGATATTGCGATAACGTGGATGCATTGCCACCGTGGTGAGACGCGTGTTGTCGTAGCGATGCAGCAGTTGGCGCATCAGTCGGTAGAGGGTTACTCCCCAGTCGTTGAAGGGCATGTCGGCATGATGCTGCAGCTCGTTGCCTAAGCTCCATAGGACGACGGAGGGATGATTGCGGTCGCGCTTCACCCACTCAGGTATGTTCTTCTGCCAAAGGCTCAGGAAGTCTCCTCTGCCTCCGGTAAACTGCGAGTTCCATTTATCATACAGCTCGTCGACCACCAAGATGCCATACTGGTCGCACAGGCGCAACAGGTCCTCGCTGTAAGGATTATGGGATGTACGAATATGGTTGAAGCCAAAGCGCTTCATGGTGAGTATCTGTTGCTCGATGGCACGAGGATAGGCTGCTGCACCAAGGGCTCCCAAGGTGTGATGATTGGCGTAACCCTTGAGTAACACTTTCTGTCCGTTGAGCAGGAGTCCGTGCTGGGGCGACAGTTCTATGGTACGCATGCCGAAGTGCTCACGTGTTTTGTCAGCCACTCTTCCTTCCTTGTCGTAGAGCGTCACCTCGGCAGTATAGAGATAAGGATGGTCGCACGACCATAGCTGGGCGCCCTCCAGCGTGATGGCAGGCAGTTCATATTCGCGGTCGCGCCACTTGGCATTGAAAGGCATGTCGGTTTTCTGCTGCGCCACTACTCTACCTGTCATGTCGAGGATTTTCACCTCTACAGGCATTGAGCCATGATTCTCACCTTTCTGTTTCTTCTGGCGGTTCACTATCTCTGCCCTGATGTTCACCTCGCGGTTGTTGCGAGTGGTGATATAGAGTGGATGGCGAGGGAAATAGAGTTGGTCGTTGGTGACAATAAGACGAACATCACGGAAGAGTCCGCCACCCGTATACCATCGCGAGTTATTGGCAGCACGCGTATCTGTCCTCACTGCTATCTCGTTCTTCTCGCCGTAACGGAGCAACTGGCTCACGTCGATATCAAACCCTAAATAGCCATAGTCGGTTGCCCCTACATGTTGTCCGTTCACATAGACATCGCCCACAAGCATCATGCCTCCGAAGTCGAGCATCACCCGTCTTCCCTTCCATTCTTCCTGGGGTGTCAGTTCGTATCGATACCAGCCAATGCCCATCTCCTTGAATCCTCTTGCGCTGAGTCGGCTTTTCACATTATTGGCAGCATCCTTGCTGTTGGCACGTTCGTCTACCCCCGGTGCCACCCAGGGCTGATAGAGTTGGAAGTCATGAGGCAGGTTGACGACCTCGCATCCCTGCATAGCTTCATCCAAGAGATGGGGATTCTGTATGTTGTCAGAAGGCAGGCTGATACCTTTTATATCACCACGATGGAACTGCCATCCCCAGTTGATATCTATCGTATCTCGCACGGAAGCCTGTGCTGCCGTACTACTCATCATAGCCCAGCCTGCCATGAGCAGCATGAGCCTAAAGTTCTTGTTGATTTTCATCCTTGTAGTTGATTAGTTTTTTAATAATAGCACACAAATATACTAAAACTATTATATAATGCAACTTTCGCATACGCGGAGTGAAGAGATGTTGGGGAAAATTAAGAAAAGTTGGGGGAAATTAAGAGAAGTTATGGGACAATTCCTACATCTTATACAAAAAGATGCAATAGGCTTCAACTGCTTACAAAGCCGCTTTTATTGCTCTACGAAATAGGCTTCATTGACCATCGAAGCCGCTTTCATATTTCGAGGCTTTTCTATTGGTCAACCGAGCACTGTGGTTTAACGATTTTAGTTAACCACTTTAAGTTTTATTGATAATACGAGTTGACTCAGTTATTACTTATTTATAATTCACGTTGACTTATTTGTCCAAAAGCTGGGTTACAGAACAAACCAAAACTCTTAGGAAAGTGAGCTAAAATTGGTACAACGAACAGGACACCCTAATAAATAACCCCTGTCAAGGCAAGACATAGGATTGCGTTGACAGGGGTTAAGTGGGGAAATTTATTATTTGTTATTCGTAATATTTTCAATAGAAAGTACAGGACGAACAAGGTATTTTTCTTTGTTTGGGTCATGACGTCTAGATATGCCAAAACCCCATGTCATGTTATCTTTTCTCCAGATAATAAATTTACAGCCATACCCTCCATCGTTTGTAGATGTCCAAAAATCAAATTGATTATAACCATTTACTATCTTTTTGTAAAGAGTCAGCATGTTTTTAGTATAGCCAAGCTGCACGCCTGTAAACACAACCGTTTCTTCCGTGCCGTCAGCAGCGGTGGTGATGGTGAAGGTAGGAGAACCAGCTTGGGCTTGGCCTGTACTCCAATCAAACAAAAGACCTCCCTCTACTTCTACTTCCTCTGCTGTAGGCGTGCGCCATTTCTCGCCCCATGCGTAATTCTTACCAGTCTTTGCAGCATCTGTCCATGTCATTTCCTCTGCTACATTCTTTGTGGCGAATCTTGGACCGCCAGCCCACAACTGTACCCATTCTACGGTCTCAGTTGTACCATTTGCCAAAGTAGCAGTTTCTGTACCCTTAGTAGGACCAGAGGTGATGGTGTAGTACTTACCTGCAGTAAGACCGGCGTCCTTGGTTTTATTGAGGAGCAAGTCTCCATTATATATTTCTATTTTCACACCAGCAGGCACTACCACATAATTGATTTCGCCAGCATTCACTGTGCCTTCTGCTTTATGGAGCAGGGTTGTCTTAGTATCGCTTGTGCTAACAGTGAATTCGGCAGCATTTTTTGTGGCAGTAAGTCCTTTCACCCACTTGTCAGCTGTCTTTACGTGAATGTCTAATATGCCATTCTTGTCTACTGCCACTATGCGGAGTACAGCCACCTTGGGCTTTAGAGTAATCGAAAGACCTTTTTCGCCCGTTGTAGTCTGGGCTGTTTTTCCTGCTACAGCAAACTTGTTTGCCACGTCAGCAAATGTGCCTGTCTGGTTTGTCAGGTCCACTTCATTACCTGGGAAGTAAGCATACCAGTCGGCAGCCTCAGTAGTAACCATGGCATCAGCACTGGTAAACTGGCTGCCATTATTTGTGAAAGTATAGTAAGATGTTATTTTGTTATTGTTTACACTCACCTGGTCATTCGCAGTAAATGCAAACTTCCATGTGCCGCTTTCATCTGTCATAGTGGCACGCGAGCTTAGATTTTCAACAGAAGCATTGAGAATCATTCCTCTCTTAGGCTGTGTATCGCCATTGTCATCGTTGCTACAGGCTGCGAGAACTACAGCAGCCAACATAAATACTGAATACAAAAACTTTCTCATGTTCTAATCCGTTTTCAATTTGTGTTCCTGTGGTTAATTTCTAATTGTTCTCATGCCTATTCCCAAACGTCTTCGTCATCTCCGCTTGTTACGCCTCCTTCGACTTGAAAACCAGGGGATGGTACAGATGGGGGGGTACCGGGCTTGTCAGTACTGCCAGCAAAAATGGTCAATGCCTCTATAGCATATAAGCTAACAAGAGGCTTCATGTAAGTTTTTTTCTGCATAATGTCTCTTCAAATGTTAATTAGTAAATACTCATCTTTATTAAGCAGCTGCAAAGGTACTATAAAAAAATGTAATTTATACAAATCTACGTGTTACATTTTTGTTACAATCACAAAAATAAAGAAATTTTAAGCTTTTATCTAACTACTGAAGTTTCGCATGTGGTTCAAGTACGGGCTGAAGGCCCAAAAGCTCCTATAAGCAGCACGCCCTGAAAGGGCAGAAGCTCTTAGCCCAGGGCATCGCCCTGGGTATAATGGCAATCAGCAAGGCGCCCTGTAAGGGCAAAAGCTTTGTATATTGCCAGGTATTTGAAAGCTTTTGCCCTTACAGGGCGACAGGTTTGCGTCCATAAACACCCAGGGCGATGCCCTGGGCTAAGAGCTTCTGCCCTTTCAGGGCGTGTGGGGCTTACTTGCGAAACTTGAATAACTATCATACAACATTGTTGCCTTTAAAAGTGACAATAAAAAAAATAATAGCTCTTTTTTCCATTTTTTCCTTCATTCCTTTTTGAGGTTTATACAAAATTGCTTATTTTTGCAAAAGAATTTAGAACTTAATTCGAACAAATAGCTATGAAGTATTTCAACTTTTTAGGAATCATCCTTATTACACTTATGAGTGTAAATTCATTAAATGCTCAAGAAGCTGATAATGACTATTTTACTATCGTTTTTAACGACAGTACTGACATTTTTTTTCAAGCTAAAAACAAAAGTAAAGACCAAAATTTTCTCAAAAAAGAAAGAAATAAAACTTCAGAAAGGGGGGAAATTCAATCACGTTTAGGTTTTTTTATAGCTTCATATGATGATAACTTTTTCATGACGGAAGGAGTTCTGCATTGTTTAAAAACAGCAATGGACAGTTGGGAAAACGCAATAGCCATAAAAGAACCTATAAAATTCCATGTATGCATTTCTGAAGACTTAAATGAAGATATTGCTATTTCTACAACTGTAGGATATTCTTATTATAATAGGAGAAAATTTGAATCTCTCCCAGATAATCTACATCGTCAAATTGACAACAATATAACAGAACACGATACTATTACTATAAACGCTTCACTTGACTGGAATTCATCATGGCCGTATGACAATACTTACTTTGGTACTATAAACATGTCAAACGCTTTCATGAGAAGTATTGCGAAAATTATGGGATTTGGTTGTTCTGTTACATATAGAAAAGGAGGATTAGGATTTGCAATTAGTCGTTTTTCTTCTCCTTTTGACAAACTACTATACAATGGAAAAAAATATCTTTCTGATTTGAAACGAATAGGAAATAGTAAAGATTTTACAGATTTTTTCACACAGCCTTTATCATTAAAGACTTCATCGTTTAATTACAAAATGTACAATCGCGGCTATTTTGAATTAGGTAAAAGTGGAGTGTATTTTCATTTAGGTTATAATAATCTTATGGAAGATTCTTTATCAGATTACAATAAATTACTCACAATAAATCCAGAAACAATCGACATAATGAAATCTATTGGCTGGACTCCTACTTCCTACGACTTACACATCACTTGTAATAACACAGACGCATTGGGTTATGGGTCTATTTATGATAATATGGAATTCAAAATATTAGATTCAAACAAATTGCCAATAGTAGGAAATTGGACTTATCAAATCTATAACCCAATCACAAAACAATATTCTAACAACAGCACTGCTTATCAGACAAATATTTTTTCTGTAAATCCCAGCAATACTGATAAATATCTTGACATGTTCCAGTGTGTACAAGGGAAAATTATCTGTGAGACAAACGGTACTTCGTATAGTTATTTGACATCATTAGATGCTCGCCCTAAAATAGAAAAAGTTTACATCGAAAACATAAAAGACGTTGATGAAAACAGCTATGAATTTGACCTTTTTATATTTGCAAAAGGAGCCACAGGTGGTGATATTTTTGTATCGGACGATACAGGAACCTCAAGAAGTTATGCTTTCAAAAATGGAACAACCCATATAGGGCCTATGATAAAAGGTTATAAGGCATATATAGATATATCGCTAAGCAATGAATATGGATATACAAGTAAATTTATAGAAAAATCCCCAGATTACAATCAAGCAAGACGTAACGAACAAAACGAAGAAAACATTGATATAAAAATTAATGGTAAGAAATGCACTCAGATCAAAGATGGAGATTTAATTTCATTATCATTACCTGAACACTATAAAACTGAAGACATAGAATCCATTAAATGGTATATTAATTTTAAACAAACAAATAATCAAGAATACAAATATCTTTTATCTGAGGAACTTTATTGCTCTTTTATTAACAAACCCAAAATATTTCAGTGTTATTTTTCACACCCATACAACAGCGTTCTTAGAGGATTTGACTGGGGAAATTTAAAAAAAGAGGTCTGTCCTAACGACTGTTATTTTTCATGTATATTTAGTACTTCAAATAAAGGAAAAAACAATATCAGCTATATTCGCTCAGAACCTATTGATTTTGAAGTTCTGCCATCTACTCCTGTTTTGACTTTGAATAAGACATGGACTCCAATAGAAGGACAGGACGATTATCCTCTGGCCAATGTTTCTATTGATGCAGAAAATTTTGAGCAAGGAGTCATTTTAGTAGAACAAAGTGAAGACCATTTACCTATATATACAGATACAATTTTTACGACAATACCTCAAGACGGCTTTACAGTCTATCCTGGAACATGGTATAATGGTATTTTTTGTTGGGTACGAAACCAATATGGACAAGCAATGAGTAATATTCTGAAACTCAATACCACAGATATTGCAAACAAAAACCATTTATCTGATTTTCTCATTGTAAATGGCCATCAAATAATTATAAATCCACCATATATGATAACAATAAAAATCTATAATACCTGTGGAATATTGGAAAAGGAGGAATGTACCAACAACAAAATAAACATTTCTCTTTGTCGAGGATTACATCTAATAAAAATATCAGATAATAAAAATAACAATTTCAAGAACTACAAAATATTAATAAAATAAAGGAATTATTTCAACAAAAGGAATAAGAGAAGGTCTACATATTGCGATTGTCTTTTGTGGAAAATCTAAAATTTCAGAACTTAAATGGAATAATAACAAACAACAATGATAGACATCAAAGGAATAACAAAGAGCTTCGGCTCGCTGCAGGTGCTTAAAGGTATCGACCTGCATATCAATAAAGGTGAGGTGGTAAGCATCGTTGGCCCCAGTGGCGCAGGCAAGACCACCCTGCTACAGATCATTGGCACACTCGACCGCCCTGATGAGGGAAGCGTAGTGGTAGACGGTATTGACGTGAGCAAACTGTCACAGCGGAAGTTGAGCGACTTCCGTAACCAGCATATCGGTTTCGTATTTCAGTTTCATCAGTTACTGCCGGAGTTTACCGCGCTCGAAAACATCATGATTCCTGCTTTCATTGCAGGCAAGAGCCGCAAGGAAGCCAAGGCAAGGGCAGAAGAACTGCTCGACTTTATGGGGCTGAGCGAAAGAGCTCATCACAAACCAGCAGAACTGTCGGGAGGTGAGAAGCAACGCGTGGCTGTGGCAAGAGCTTTGGTAAATCATCCTGCTGTAATCCTTGCTGATGAGCCTTCGGGCAGCCTCGACTCACACAACAAGGCAGAACTGCATCAGCTCTTCTTCGATCTGCGCGACAAGTTCGGACAAACCTTTGTCATTGTCACACACGATGAGGGACTTGCCTCGATTACCGACCGAACCATACACCTGAAAGACGGTATGGTAGAAAAGAACGAAGAAGTGAAGAACGAAGACGTGAAGAGCGAAGAATAAAGACAACCTACAGAAAAACAAAGAACACATATATGAGCAACAAGATAAAATTAGGCGATTTCAACAGCCTGAGAGTGGTGAAAAGAGTAGACTTCGGCATTTACCTTGACGGAGGTGAAGAAGGAGAGATCCTTCTTCCTACCCGTTACGTACCCGAAGAGGTGAGCATTGGCGACGAGCTTGAGGTGTTTATCTACCTCGACCAAGACGAGCGACTCATCGCTACCACTGAGAAGCCACTTGCCAAAGTGGGCGACTTCGCCTACCTCGAAGTGAAATGGGTGAACGAATATGGCGCTTTCTTGGGATGGGGACTGATGAAAGACCTTTTCTGTCCCTTCCGTGAGCAAAAGAAGCGCATGGTTTTGGGCCAGTCATACATCGTTCACGTACATATTGACGAGGAGAGCTATCGCATCGTAGCATCTGCCAAGGTGGAGCGATACCTGTCGGAGGTACATCCTCACTATCGTCATGGCGACGAAGTGGACTTGCTGATCTGGCAGAAGACAGACCTCGGCTTCAAGGTCATCATCGACAACCAGTACCCTGGTCTGCTCTATCAGGACCAGATATTCCAGTACATTCATACTGGCGACAGAATGAAAGGCTATATCGGAAGAGTGCGCCCTGACGGAAAGATTGATGTGAGTCTGCAGAAAACAGGACAACAGCAAACTGCCGACTTTGCCGAAACACTCTACCAGTATCTGCTCGATAACGATGGTGCCTGCGACTTAGGCGACAAGAGCGAGGCTGATGATATCTACGAACGCTTCCATGTCAGCAAAAAGGTATTCAAGCGTGCCATTGGCGATCTCTACAAGAAACGACTCATCACCGTGAGTCCTATGAGTATCAGACTTTTAAAGGTAAAAGAGTAAAAAGGTAAAAGGGTAAAAAGGTAAAAGGTAAAAACGCCCCAAAAATAACAACCCACTTGTTTTGGATTTCCAAAGCAAGTGGGTTGGTGTTTTTATAGAATCAACTATGCTATTCCACTTTCTTCAATGCTCTCATGGCATTGAGGACAGCAAGAACCGTTACGCCGACATCGGCGAAGACAGCCATCCACATGGTACCTAAACCCACGGTGGCAAGCAACAGGACTGCCACTTTGACTCCTATGGCAAAGGCCACATTCTGATGGGCAATGCGGATGGTGCGACGGGCAATGTGAACAGCAAGAGGAACCTTTCGAGGCTCATCGTCCATCAACACCACATCAGCAGCCTCGATGGCAGCATCACATCCCAAGGCACCCATGGCTATTCCTACATCTGCCCTCTTCAATACGGGCGCATCGTTGATGCCATCACCTACATAAGCCAAAGTCCTGCCTGCAGGCTTCTGTTTCAGCAGTTGTTCTACATGAACCAACTTATCGGCAGGCATCAGTTCGGCTTTATATTCATCGAGACCCAACTGACGGGCTATGCGATCGCCCACTTCCTGACGGTCGCCTGTAAGCATCACCGTCTTGACGACACCCTCACGGCGCAACAGGGCTATAGCCTCGGCACTGCTTTCTTTTACACGGTCGTCTACCACAACAGGCGCACCCTCATCGGCTTGTACCAACACCTCGCCATGAGTCAGCGTGCCAGTCTTATCAAACACCACTACGCCCACCTTGGCAAGGGCATCCATATAACTGCTTCCCTTGATGAGAATACCTGCGCGGGAGGCTCCGCCAATGCCGCCGAAGAAAGTGAGCGGCACACTGATAACCAAGGCACAAGGACAGGATACCACAAGGAAAACAAGCGCACGGTTGAGCCATAGAGGCAACAGTTGCATAAAACTGCCCTCGCCAAAGAGCTGCACACCCAAGCCCAAAGTACCCAAGAGAGGCGGCACAATGGCTAAAACCAAGGCTGACAGCACTACTACAGGAGTATAAACGCGGGCAAAGCGGGTGATGAAAGACTCACTGCGCGACTTGCTTGCATCGGCACCCTCTACCAAGGCTATGATGCGAGAGGCTGTACTCTCGCCAAAGGTCTTGGTGGTCTGCAAACGCAGTTCTCCCTTCACATTGATACAGCCCGAATAAACCTCGTCGCCCTCTTTTACCTCACGCGGTACACTCTCGCCCGTAAGGACAGAAGTGTCAAGAAGCGCAGAACCACTGACGACATTACCGTCAAGAGGCACTTTCTCTCCTCGTTTTATCAAAACAGTCTCACCGATTTGTACCGTCTCGGGGGCTACAGTCTCTACCTCTTCTCCATGACAGACGTGAGCCACATCAGGACGGATGGTCATCAGATGTGAGATACTGTCGTGACTCTTTCCCTCAGCATAGCCTTCGAAGAGTTCACCCACCTGGAAGAAAAGCATAACGAAGACAGCCTCAGCAAACTCAGTCTCCTCGCCCGGAAAGAAACCGATGCACAAGGCTCCTACGGTGGCAATGGTCATCAGGAAATGCTCATTGAACACATCGCCATGAGCAATACCCTCGGCAGCCTCGCCCAAGGTGTCATGACCTATCAGCAGATAGGGAACGAGATAAACCAGGAGCAACTGCCAGGTGGAAAGCGCGCATGTCTTCTCGACGAAGTAAGCTCCTATAAGCAATAATACTGTGACCGAAATGAGCAGAAGGCGCTTGCCAAGGCTTCCATGCTCGTCATGATGATGCTCATGATGATGCTCACAGCCACAATCGTGAGAACCTTGAGCACAACCACATTCGTGATGATGATGATTTGATTCCATATTGATAAGATACTTTAGTTATATTACACTTCTTTTCGTTTTCGGATGCAAAAATACAAAAAGGCTTCTGCAACCTGGTTGCAAAAGCCTATTCTATGTAAAATATCCTCTATTGAACTTGCGAAAGTTGATCCTTATATATATAAATAAGGTGTCAGTCTATCTTTCGAGCATCAATACCACTGCACGGCATTGGAATAACCGCTTCGCTTATCGTACTTCAAAGCATCTGTAAGCGTAGAAGCGTTACAACGGAACGTGAAGTTATAGCTGGTATAAGGAGCCAGCACCACCGAACAACTCATATTGAAACAATGGAGGTCGCGCTGCAACGAAGCAGTTGTCATACTCATGGCCTTGTTCTCGAAGTCGTAGCCAGATGAGAAGCTGATGTTCCAGCCATCGCTGATACGCACGTTACCACTGAAGTTGAGAGTCTGGGTAAACTTGTATGGATAGCGCATGGTGCTCTCGTTGAACTTTTCGCGGCGAGTATCCTCACACATGGTGATACCGTAACCCACAGAAAGCGACCAAGGCATATTGAAAGCCATGTAACCGTCGTCATCGGTCTTGGCCTTTCCGCCCTTCTTCTTGGCTCCATGCTTACCAGCCTCCATGTCATCGTCGATATTGGTTTCGATACTGGTATCTACACCCTCATCGTCATCCCTGTTGCGGGAGTTTTCGCTGTCGCTGTCATCGCCTCCTCCGAATAGTTTCTTCAACTTTTCAGGCGTAAGCGTGAAAGAGAAGTTCTGCGACATACCCTGGAAACGTCCGAAACGTCCCTTGCCCCACTCAGTATGGGTTCCCACATAAGGATTTCCCTGTTCGTCGAGTTCATAGGCATAGGTGGCAAAGACAGCATGCATACTGTAAGTATAGTTTTTCCACCATTTCAGGCGCAAGTCGATACCGAGGTCACTCCATGGCCGCACCTTGGCTGCCGTATTGTAACTCATATTGATATCGAAAGCATCGATAAGACTTATCTTTTTAAATCCGGTGGAGTCCTTATCGCTCTTGACCTTCATCTCAAGGTTGTTGCCCAACGTGAAAGAAATGCTTCCCTGCTTACCCTTTCCTGGCACTCCAAAGAGCGAGTTTTGATAAGGCGAGTAGCTGACGAGCGATACATTTCCATTGGCATCAGTCTTCTGATAAGTATCCCAATATCCATAGCGAGAAGCACCAAAGTCTGGCGCATAGCTGAAGCTTACAGTTGGCGAGAGCACGTGGCGTATGGCCTGTATCTTGTCACCGAAGAGCTTGCGGTTGGGCACCCAGAAACCATAAAGCTTGGTAGAGGCACTGATGCTCATGTTCCAGTTGTACACATTATGGAAACCATAGGTCGTATCAGCCACCTCGACCTGCTTCTGCTCGTCCCACGACTTAGTGACCTTATTAGTGTACATACGGTCGGTAAAGTTGAAGTTAGGACTGATGTTGATGTACTTGAAGAGCGTGAAGTTGGCACTTACCGGAATACGATGTTCCCATCCGTTGCGCCAGTCTTTGATAAGATTGCTCTTGAAAAGCAGGTCTTCCTTTGTGGAGATGGAGTTGCTCACATGTCCTGTATAGCTCAGGGCTATCTTCTCATACCATCGCTCGTCACCCACCATCTTCTTGCGACGGAATGGATAGAAACGCGCAATGTTGATATTGAGGTCGGGCAGAGTGACTGCCAACGAAGAGTTGCGCATGTTCTGCGAGAGGTTGGTAGTTGCCGTCAGCGACATACCTATGCTCGAAAAGTTGGTGCTCCAGTTGACAGAAGAGGTTCTGGTACTCTGCGTCATCGACTGTGGATTATAGAGCGAGTTGAGATTGTTGCGCTCATAACTGGTTGAAGCAAAGTTGACGCTGGCAGAAAGCGAACTGTAAGGATTGGCCTTGGAGTCTTGTCGATGGTTCCACTGCAACTTGAAACTCTCCTGCTCGGTAAAGTCGGGCATTCCCTTATCACCTGTCTTGGTATCCTGATAGCTGAAATAGAAGCTTCCCGAATACTTGTATCGCTTGCGATAGTTGCTGGCAGCCGAGAGCCCCCAAGAACCCTTGGTGTAGATTTCGCCCAGGAGTTTCAAGTCCCATTTGTCGTTGATGGCAAAATAATATCCACCATCGCGCAAATAGAATCCTCGGTCGCTCTCATCGCCATAAGTAGGCATGATAAAACCGCTGCTATAGCTCTTGGTAAAGGGGAAGAAACCATAAGGAATGGCGAAAGGCATAGGCACATCACACACCACGAGGTAAGCCGGGCCAAAGACTACATCCTTGCCAGGACGCACCTTGGCACGCGAGAGCGAGATATAGAAATCAGGATGTGGGTCATCGCAGGTGGTGTAACGTCCATGCTGCAGATAGATCACTCCCGAAGAGTCGCGCTTGGAGCGCATACCCGACAGGAAACCGTCCTGCTGCTCGGTATATACATTATTAATAAGGGCTTTCTTGCTCTTGAAGTTGAACTTGATGGTATCGGTATCATACTCGTCACTACCCATCTTGAATACAGGCTTTCCCTTTACACCACCTTCGGCAGTAGAGTCGGCCGTACCCATAGCCTTCACGTTACTCTTATCGATGTCCATCGAAATACGGTCGCTGGCAAGATCCATATTCTCATACTTCACCTGCGCAGAGCCATAAAGATGCGCCACCTTGTTCTTGGCGTCATAGACAAGCGAGTCGGAAGCCGAATAAGTGACAGGAGCATCTACTCCACCCGACTTCTTGCGGGCAATACTGTCGAGACGAATACTGTCGTCCACCACTTGGTTGTGCTTCCAGATAGCCTTTTGCAGAGAGTCCATGCGGGCAGTATCAGCCACCACATTGCCTGCTGAGTCGCGCAAGACAGAATCGACCACAGCCGTAGAGTCGGCGGCAGCCTTCTTCTTTTTCTTCTTGAAGAACGGCATGTTGGGACTTGCCATCATACAGATGAAGGCAAACAACAAAAGTGCTATGAAAGGATATTTTCTCATTTAGTTTGCAAAGTTAAGCATTTCTGCTTAGATTACACATCATGCTGACGTCTTTTTAGCTCATTCGAACATTTTTTCCCACTCCTTGAAGCGCAGGACACCCTCCTCGCCAAACTTGGCCAAGCTTTTCTCAGCCTGCTGGATGGTTTTCTCACAATCGAGATGAGTCTTGCTGAAGAACTTGTCAGCATAACAGATCACCTTTTCCTCCATGGTTTCTGGAAGGAAATCCTGATGGGGCAAAGGCAGATTCTGACTCTCTATCTGCTGGCATGTGATGCCTGCTCCCGTATGGCGCTCGCACACTCGTGCATGGCGCTCGAAGCCTTCACGACGCATCAGTTCGGCACCCAGACGACCATGACAGATGTAGGGTTGACTGCCAAAACACATGATGCCAGGAGCATCGGTAAGATAGATTCCGATGTCGTGAAGCATGGCTGCCTCTTCCACAAACTGAGCATCAAGATGCAGTTCGGGATGAGACGAAACAATCTGTAGCGCTCTTCGCGCTACAGATTGACTATGGGTAATGAGGATATGACGAAGCTCATCATCCTCAGGATAATACTTATCAATAATAGCTTGATAATTCATCTATTTAATGTTTAGTTTGTAATGTTCAGTGTTTAATTAGGCTCACGCCACGATACTTGCAAAGTAAACATTAAACACTGAACATTCAACATTATTCAGCCTCTCGCTCAATGTAGGCGATTACATCGCCCTTGCGAATCTTGCTGCCCTGCTTGGCATTGATTTCTACAAGCTTTCCGCCAAGAGCTGCGGGAACGGTCTCGAACTCGCCCCAAGGAGCCAGGATGTAGCAGAAGGCATCACCTTCCTTATACTCCTTGCCGATGAATGGCTCTACGGCTGGCTGGCACTCGCCCTCGCCCTGGAACTCCCAGAAGATCTGACCGGCAACAGGTGCTACGATGGCATCAGCCTTGGCATGCTTGAACTCTGCCAACTGGGCAGGAGTCAATGTTGAGCCAAGCTTGGCATCCTTAGCCTTCTGCAGGTCTGCCAAGAAGTTCTTCTTAGCCTGACCGCTCTTGTAATTGCGATACTGCTCTGGGTGCATGGCAAGTTCGAAGAGTTCCTCGTCGTCCTGACCGTACTCCCAACCATTCTCGTCCATCTCCTTCTTGAAGTCGTCGAGCGCATTGGTAAGCAATGTGTGGGCATCAACATCAGTAAACTCACGACCCTGCTTCTTGGCAAGCTCTACGAGTTCGGGATCTATCTTGCCTGGAATCTTACCACTCTTACCGAGGATCATACCCCACATAGAGTCATCCATCATCACGAAGCGGCCCTTGCCCTGCTCCATGGTGAGGAGGTTCATCAGGGAGATGTTCTTCACGTACTGGCTGAATGGTGTTACCAATGGAGGATAACCCACGCGTGGCCATACATACTCTACCTCGTCGAAGAGCTTGATCAGGAGGTCGTCCATAGACAACTCTTCCTCACCCTTCTTCTTACGGATGTTGTTGATGGTCTGACGCATACCGCCAAGGTCTGCCATCATAGAACCCATCATACCGCCTGGGAGACCGCAACCGAGCAGGAGTGAAGACATGATCTTGTTGCCAGGGTTGATGAAGTAGCCGAGCCACTCGTCGATGAACTCCTGAGTCATGGCACGAG
>OIBF01000260.1_pt1 | contig 18900 bp, 17 predicted proteins | sample 1580921 | NCBI WGS metagenome assembly OIBF01 (sample SAMEA3882506, study PRJEB24775) | human gut metagenome | biome: human-associated habitat; feature: intestine environment; material: feces | place: Netherlands | collected 2009/2010
TTTGACGAGCTTATGACCCCTGTTTTCGGCACTCTGCTCGGGCTTTGGGCGTTCGTGCCCGACGCAAGCTATGAGCAGGCGAAAAAGATAAACCTTGATGAGAATACGCAAAAAGGGCTTATCGCTAAGGCGGATTACTATCACTACCGCATCCAGTGCAGAGCTGATGAGATACTCAAGGGCGCGCTGAATTCGGGTATGCGTGTGATGATAGTTGCGGGCTATGATATCCAGCGCACTCCGCTTGTGGAGTCCATGGATAACGACAGCGACGGCACGGTGGACACCATGTACGCCTCTGCCGGCGCAACCGTTGCTCTGAGAGGGGAGACCCTCGGTGACGGATATAAGCAGAAGGTCGACTGCGGCCATAATCATCTCTCGCCCGACGGCAGGATAGACGCCTCCACCTGCATATTGCCCGAGAACACATGGTTCATCAAGGGTATGCTCCATGCCAACTGCCACGACGGCATTATGAAGATGTATAACCGCCTGATGTTCTCCGAGGACAGCATGAATGTCTTCTCCGACCCGCTTTATACGCAGTTTTTGCAGAATGACAAGCCGAATCTGCGCGTGATACCGCTCGGCAACTTTGCCCCGGGCGAGGAGGCGCCGCAGATCGAAACGGGGCACTCATATCATGACCGCTACGAGCGCTATGCCGCACCCGTTGTGAACAGGGTTTTCGGCGTGCTGGATAAAGTGCGCGACGGGCTCGGGCTCAACTGAATAAAAGCCGCAAGGCAGATAATAATAAATCGGGAAGCATAGTGCCTCCCGATTTTACTTTTAAAGAGATGATGATATGAATGCAAGAGTGAAGCTCTCCGCAAGACAGGCTCTGCTCGGCGAATCCCTCACCGTGCTGCCGACGCTTGCGCTGATAATGGTACTGACGATCGTATTTTCCGTCGGCACCGCCGCCGTCGGGCTGCTGCCGGGCGATGCGACCCTCGCTCAGGCGCTGACTGCGCTGCTGACCCTGCCCGCCGCGCTGTTGACTATAGCGCCGCTGCGCCTGCGATTGCAGCAAAAGCACATTATCCTCGCTCTCGGCAGCCGAGACGGGAGGGAGCTGAATTTCATCGACGGGCTAAATGCCTGCGTGATGTATTCGGCGCTCTTTGCTCTCAAGCTGCTGTGGCTGCTGCTCTTTGAAGCGATACCCGCCGCATTTTTTACGGTGTTTGTGCTCAGAATAGCGAGGCAGCCAGTCAGCCTCAAGGCGTCAGCTGCGCTGCTCATCGGCTCGGCGGCGCTCGCCGCGGCTGGGCTTTTGTTTTGGGGCATAGCAGTTCAGCGGTATGCAAGGGCGGGATTCTATCTTGCCGCTTACGGCGATATATCGCCCGTGCAGGCGATATCAATGAGCGTCAAGCGCTGCCGTGAGGAGCTGACGGAGCTTTTTCTTTTTAAGCTCAGCTTCCTGCCGTGGCTGCTGCTGTGCGCGGCGATACTGCCGGCGCTGTATGTCATTCCGTATTATAAACAAAGCGTCACCTGTCGCTTCCTCGGCGGCAGGTGACTGCGGCTTATATTTTGATTTTGAATACTGCCTTTTTGATCTTTCCGTCATGCAGCCTGATGCACGGGCGGTGTGCGTCCTCGGGGGTGAGGAACGCGAAATATCCCGCCTCAAGGGCTATCGAGGTGCATTCGCATTTCCTTACGGGGAAGAATTCTATATCGGGCGTGTAGCCCTTTGACTCTGCGCCGAAGCGGGTGGGGATGACCTCAATGGTCTCGCCGCCCGTTATTGCGTATTGCAGGTCGTGATATTCGCGGTGTGCCTCAAAATCTCCGCCGCTGCCCGGCTCATATGTCGAAATATTCACCTTGACCCCGTCGCATACCTCATAGCTGCCGTCGGCGATGGCTGCAAGGTCGTTCCTCTCAACAAAATCGGCTATTGCGTTAAAGCGGGGGTCGACGCCCGCATATTTCCTCAGATTATCAATCGTATCGCAGATCATGGCTTTCTCCTTACTTATTGATTTTCTCTATCTCATACGGGGTATTCTGATAGACTATGTAGTTCAGCCAGTTGGCGTAGAGCAGGTTTGCGTGTGAGCGCCATTTGACTATCGGCTTTGCCGTGTCGTCGTCGTTCGGGAAATAATTCTTCGGCGGCTTTATCGGCAGACCGGCATTCTTATCGCGCAGGTATTCATTTTTGAGCGTGTCGGCGTCGTACTCGCTGTGCCCCGTGATAAAGACCTGCTTGCCGTTCTCGGTCGATAGGGCATAAAGCCCCGCGACGGGCGATGCGGCGAGGATCTTCAGTGCAGGCACGGCCTCTACATCCTCACGCCTGACGGTGGTGTGGCGTGAATGCGGCACGAGGAACACATCGTCAAAGCCCCTGAGCAGTATCGAGCTTCTGCGCTCTACCCTGTGCTCAAAAACGCCGAAGAGCTTCTCTGCAAGCGGGTATTTCGGGATGCCGAAGTGATAATACAGCGCCGCCTGAGCGCCCCAACAGATATGGAATGTGCTGTGGACGTGGGTCTTTGACCACTCCATTATCTCGCAAAGCTCCTCCCAATACTCTACCTCCTCAAACGGCAGGTGCTCGACGGGGGCGCCCGTGATGATAAGCCCGTCGAAGTTGCGGTGCTTCACATCCTCAAAGGTCTTGTAAAATGTAAAAAGATGCTCCTGCGGGGTGTTCTTTGATATGTGGGAGGAGGTGTGGAGGAATTCAAGCTCTACTTGAAGGGGAGTGTTGCCGAGAAGCCTTGAGAGCTGAGTCTCGGTCGCCACCTTGGTGGGCATGAGGTTCAGCAGCAGTATCTTCAGCGGCCTTATATCCTGCGACAGCGCCCTGTTCTCGTTCATCACGAAGATGTTTTCATCCGTGAGCGTTTTGGTCGCCGGCAGGTCGTTTGGTATTTTGATAGGCATTTTATTTTACCTCGTTCAGTGCCTGAGCGATGTCGGCTATCAGCTCGTCGGCATTCTCAAGCCCGCAGCTCATGCGGACAAGGTCTGGCGATACGCCCGCAGCCTCAAGCTCGGAGTCGTTCATCTGACGGTGTGTGGAGCTTGCCGGGTGCAGGCAGCAGGTGCGAGCGTCGGCAACGTGAGTTTCGATAGCGGCGAGCTTCAGATGCTTCATAAATGTCTCGGCAGCCTTCCTGCCGCCTTTAACGCCGAAGGATACTACGCCGCAGCTGCCGTTCGGCAGATATTTCTTTGCAAGCTCATAGTCCTCGCTGCCTGGTAGATCGGGGTATTTGATCCACGAGATGTGTTCGTTGCTCTCGAGGAAGCGGGCGACCTTGAGAGCCGTTTCGCAGTGGCGCTGCATACGCACATGCAGGCTCTCAAGCCCGAGGTTGAGCAGGAATGCGTCATGCGGGCTTTGAACGCAGCCGAAGTCACGCATGAGCTGTGCCGTAGCCTTGGTGATGAATGCGCCGCCGATGCCGAAGCGCTCGGTGTAAGTCACACCGTGATAGCTCTCGTCGGGGGTGCAAAGACCGGGGAATTTGTCGGCATGTTTTGTCCAGTCGAATTTGCCGGAGTCAATTATCGCGCCGCCGACCGTAGCACCGTGACCGTCCATATACTTGGTGGTCGAGTGCGTCACGATGTCCGCGCCCCATTCAAACGGGCGGCAGTTGACGGGCGTCGCAAAGGTGTTGTCTATGATGAGCGGCACGCCGTTGCGGTGAGCGACTTTTGCAAATTTCTCAATGTCGAGCACCTTAATGGCGGGGTTTGCGACAGTCTCGCCGAATACGAGCTTGGTGTTCGGCCTGAACGCAGCCTGAAGCTCCTCCTCGGTGCAGTCGGGGGAGACAAAGGTGAAGTCGATGCCCATCTTTTTCATTGTGACAGCAAAGAGATTGTATGTGCCGCCGTATATCGCGGAGGAGGATATCACATGGTCGCCGCAGGAGGCGATGTTGAATACGGCAAAGAAATTCGCCGCCTGACCCGATGAAGTCAGCATCGCCGCCGACCCGCCCTCAAGGGCACATATCTTGGCGGCCACGGTGTCGCAGGTGGGGTTTTGAAGTCTGCTGTAGAAGTAGCCGGAGGCCTCAAGGTCAAAGAGCTTGCCCATATCCTCGCTGGTGTCGTATTTAAATGTCGTGCTCTGGATTATAGGTATCTGTCTCGGCTCACCGTTGCCGGGGCAGTAGCCGCCCTGAACGCAGAGAGTTTCAATAGCCTGTTTTTTCATGTCATGATCCTCCTAACCGCAGGATAATTTTGATAGTTTAAATTATAATCGCCGAGAGCGGCAATGTCAATTTGTAAAACATATAAAATTTCCCTGAAAGTATAGATTTTTGTATAGATTAATGCTATTATATAATAGCGGATTTTTATGCCCGATAATGCGCTCTGTGTCCTCAGCCGCGGCGGGGGACGGGCGGCGGGGCGCCGAAATACATATTTCTGTTATATAAGGAGGTCATATGGAAAAGTTTATTGACTACATCGAAAGTCAGATGAGCGGCGTGCCCGACGGCCCTTTTCTCTATAAATTCAAGCGTAAAACGCTCGACGAGATGAATGGGCGCGCGAGCGAGGTCGAGGCAAGGGGACTGCGCGACAAAAATGTGATCGACGATCTCATTATCAGCGAGCACCCGGATCTTAAATCCGATTACAAAAAATTTGCGCTCGAATCAAAACGCAAGAATACCTCAAAAAGGCGCTGGCTCACCAACAGCATCGGCTCGGTGCTTTATCTTATCCTCTTGCTCTGCGCCTATCTCGGCATGAGCTTCCATACGCACAATTGGGAAAAGACCTGGGTATTCATGGTCGGCGGAGTACTGCTGTGGGTCGTGTATCTGCTCTCACTCTTCATCATACGCATAAGCCGCATGAGGCAGATATTCCATATCTTTGCCCGACTGATGCTTGCGGGCAGCGTGATGCTCGTCGCGACCGTCGTGTTTATCTGCAGCCTTGAATTCTTCCGCTTTGAGGGCTATTGGTCGATATTTGTCGGCGGCGTCGCCGTCGCTCTTATCGCGGACGCAGTTTACGCCACGGTAACTAATAAAAAGCTCGTTATGTTTTGCTATCTGCTCTATATCCCGATCATAGGCACCATGGTCTACATAATTCTCGCTGCGGTCGGGGCTGTGAAATGGGATAGCGGCTGGCCGATCATCATCTTCTCGCTGGTGGTCGATGTCGCCGTGGCAGTCAGCTCGATAGTTAAGAATTCAGTTGAGAAATGGGAGGTCGTGAACGCATGGAAAGACGAAGACTGAATGCCGAGCTTTGGGATAAGATGCACTATCTTTTCCGCGATTTCAACGACCGCATGGTCCACGTCGAGCTGCACTACGATTACCGCATAAATATCGAGGCGCTCAAGACCGTGCTGATATGCTTCTTTGAGAAAGCGCCCGTGCTCCACTCGGCGTTTACCGACAATAAAATTCACCCCTATTGGACTGTTGAGGACTATGTTATCGACGATGTGCTCACCGTCAGGGAGATGACCGAGGACGCCCTTGCAGGCGAGATAGACGCATTCCTCACTCAGTATATCCCGCCGGAAAGCCCTATTCAGATGAAGGTCGCCGTATTCAATCACGGTGACAGCAGCGTGCTCTGCCTTGTTGAAAATCATATGTGCATGGACGGCGGAGACCTCAAATATTTTATAAAAACGCTTTGCAGGGATTACAATAATTATATTGAAAACGGAACAAGCCCTGTTGACCTGAGGACGGGCACGAGAGCCTATCAGTCGGTCTACGAGGATTTCTCCCAGATCGAGCGTAGGATGGCGGGTCGCCTCTACCGAAACGTGAATTCAAGGGATAACCACAGCTTCCCGCTCACGCCCGACAATATCCGTGATGTTTCGTTCATCGCAAGGCATAAGCTGCCCGCCGAGCTTTTCCCAAAGATAAGATCGGTCGGCAAGAAGCACGGCGCGACCGTCAATGACGTTATCCTCGCAGCATATTTCTACAGCCTTTATGAGCTGGCGGGATTTGACAGCAAAGAGAGCGTTTCAATATCCTGCGCCATCGACCTGCGCCGCCACATCAAGGATAACAGCGACCAGGGCATGACGAATCATACCGCGTGGATGCAGTGCAAGATACCCGAGCTCGGCAAGGATATATTCACCACCCTCGATTACTGCGTGCAGTCGTCCAATCAATTCAAAAAGGATCACTTCATGGGTCTGCACGGGCTGCCGCTGCTGAGCTTCGGCTATAGGATATTGCCCCACGCAGCCTCAGAGAAGATAATCAAGATAGGCTATTCGAACCCCCGCCTCGCAATGAGCAATATCGGCATTCTCGAGGCCGACAAGCTCGCACTTGAGGGTCACGAGCCGACCGACGGCTTTATGAGCGGTGCGGTCAAGTATAAGCCCTATGTGCTGCTCTCTGTCACCTCGCTCAGAAAGGAGCTTACCCTCTCGATGTGCGTTCGCGGCAACGATGAGGATAAGAAGATAGTTGAGCACTTCTTTGAGCTTATGGATAAGAATATCCGCACGCTTATCTAAGACGAATAAATCTGATAATGCAAAACGACCCGCCGCGGTTCATCGCCGCAGCGGGTCGCTATTTATGATTATTTCTGCATATACTTTCTGACTATCTTGAGGGTCGTGGTCTTGGGGAATTCATCGTCGCGGATCTTGTATTTGCCGATATTCTTAAACAGCGGCATCTTGCGGTTGAATTCGTCGATATCGCCCTTGATCCTCTGCCTTGCGTCGGGGAAATCCTCCTCGTTAAGGAACATTTCTGCGGTGATGAAGCCGTTCTCCTCGTATACAAGGACTTCCTTGACATACTCTATCCTTGAGAGCTTGTCCTCAAGCTCCTCGGGGGAGACGTTCTTGCCGTTTGAGAGGATGATGAGGTTCTTCTCCCTGCCTCTGATGAAGAGGAAGCCCTCGGAGTCGATATAGCCGTAGTCGCCGGTCTTGAACCACTCGCCGTCGAATGCGGCTGCGGTGGCCTCGGGCTCGTTGTAGTAGCCGAGCATGACGTTGGTGCCCTTGACATATATCTCGCCGACGCCCTCGTCATCGGGGTTGTGTATTTTTATCTGACAGCAGTCCACCGGCACGCCGACCGAGCCGGGCTTGCATTTGCCGGGGCGGTTGCAGGTGACGGCGGGGGAGCATTCGGTGATGCCGTAACCGTTGAAAACGTCGATGCCGAAGTCGTGCATACCCTTCTCGTATTTCGGGTCGAGGTTTGCGCCGCCGCAGATGATCATATCGAGGTTGCCGCCGAGGTTGTCAAGTATCTGCTTGAATATCTTGCGCCTCTTGTCGATGCCTATTTTCATAAGAAAGTTGCTTATCCTGAGACCCTTTTTGAGGATATCCTCTCTGCCCATCTTGCGTGCGGTCTTCCAAATGCGGTCGTATATCGTTTCGACAACAAGTGGGACGGCAGAGAAATTGTAGGGCTTGTATTTCTTGAGGTCGCCCTGGATATCCTTGATGCTGTCGCACATATAGCCCCACTCGGTGACGATATAGGTTGAGAAAAGGGCGCTGACCCATGCGTATGTATGGTTGAGCGGCAGGAAGCCGATAGCGTGCTTGCCGGACATGATGCGGCAGGAGGAGGCGCAGTTGCTGGCTACATTGTAGTGAGTGAGCATAACGCCCTTGCTCTTGCCCGTGGTGCCTGAGGTGTAAACGATGCAGGCGAGGTCGTCGGGCTTGACCTCAGCGTCAACTGCGGCGGTGTTGCCCTTGGCAAGCTCGTCCCTGCCCTTTTTGAGGTATTCGTCGAAGTCGCTTGTGCAATAATATACCTTGACGGTCATTGCGGGGTTCTGCTTGAATTTCTCGACCATAGCCGCATATTTATCGGAATAAATAAGAGCGTCGCATTCGCAGCGGATGAGCTGATCCTCAAGATCCTCTTCGGGCAGCTTGCAGTCCATCGGTACCGAGATATTGCCGCTGATGAGCGAAGCATAGTAGCCGCATATCCACTCATAGCAGTTCTCGCTGATGATAGCAATCTTTTTTTTGCCGGTAAGATCGTCGAGGTAATAGCAGGTCGCCATCTCGCTCATGTCTTTCCATTCGTCGTTGTAGGTCTTGGTGTGTTCGGCCTTGTTTTTATCAAGATAGACGAGCATCTTTTTGTCGCCGCCCATTTCGGTGCCGTGGACGATTATCTCTTTGAGCGTTTTGTAATCGGGCACGTCGATGACCGCGGCGTTCTTGTGCTGCTTTTTCATAATATCCCCCTAAAATTCAATAATGCAATAAATCAACAATACAAAAAGTATTATAATAAAATGCGGGAACTAATACTACCGATAAAATTGCGAATTTGTCTGATTTTCTACATATTTTTTCTTGCTTTTAGGCGGCAAATATTATACAATGCTATAGAATTGTCTGTAAAATGGGAGAAGAAAATGAAAATTTTTATTGTTTGTTTTATGTCGTGGTTCATAGCCCAGGTGCTCAAGGTGATAATCAACTATGTCAAATATCTTGTCGGCAAGCGCAAGGGAATAAACCGCAGCAAGGTCACGCTTGAGACGCTCTTTAAACTCGGCGGGATGCCCAGCTCGCACACCGCCACGGTGATAGCCCTTAGCGGGTGCGTCGGTATGCACAGCGGCTGGGATTCGGATGTTTACGCCGCCTGCGGAGTCTTTGCTTTTATAGTAATGTTTGACGCCGTCAAGGTGCGCCTGCCCATCGGCAGATTGACCGATGCCTTTAACCGCTTGCAGGCTAAAGTCTGCGGCTCTGACGAGCCTGCGGTCAAGAAGGTCGAGGGTCACACCGTCCCCGAGATAATCGGCGGCTTCATCGTCGGCGCGGCGGTGTCGTATATCATGGTCAGATTAGTAGGATTCCTCGATTAAATGCCGAAACCTCCCGCAAGGGAGGTTTTTTGTGTGCGGCTGTATGCCGAGCAGGCTTGACTGATAGCCGGCAGTTACATTCGCCTTCTCCTTGAGGAGAAGGTGTCGAGCAAAGCGAGACGGATGAGGTGTGCTGCAGGCGGATTGTCCGGCATCCGGCAAAGTCAAATTCAGTCGCACGAAAACAATTACAATATAATACCCCGGTCAACACAAAACTCCGCCGATCGAGCTATCGACCGACGGAGTTTAACTATACTATTTATTTCTTTGCCTTTTTAGCGCCTCTGGGGTTATAGCAGACAGCGCCGATGGCCATGATGACAAGTGCGATAACGACGAAGCCGATATTCTTTGTGCCGTGCTTTGCGATAGCCGCATAGATAAAGAGGCAGGAGCCTGCGAACGAAAGGATCGGCATGATGAAGCGGCGGAATACGTTGAGACCTTTGCCCTTGACCATGAGCATTACATAGAGGGGCAGATAGAAAGCGTAAACGCAGATGAGCGGGAGCTCGGTCGAGTCAAAGAGGAAGATCGAGCCCTTGCCGGTGTATGATGCGAAATCGGTAAGGTTCGCCATATAGAAGTAGAAGAGCCACAGAGCGTTGAAGATAAGCGCAACGATGGATGCGTTCGAGGGCATCTCAGTGGCGTGGTCGAGCTTGCCGAGGAAGTCGGGTCTCGGGCCGTGATTTCTGGCTGCGAGCGAATAGAAGCCGCGATCGCAGGCGAGGGTAAGGCCGTTCAGGGTGCCGAGGCAGGAGACAGCGATGAATACCGTCAGGATAGTGCCTGCGACGTTGCCGAAGATGGTCTTGAATGCAAGGCTTGCGCCGTTGGGAAGAAGCTCCTCGGTCTTGATGCTGCCGGAGATGCCTATGTAATAGAGCATATAAACGACGACAACGATGATGGTGCCGAGCACGAGAGCCTTGGGCAGATTTTTCTTAGCGTCCTTGAGCTCGGAGTTTATCGCCGTTGCGATGACCCAGCCTTCATAAGCGAAGACGGAGGTGCAAACGCCCGCGAGGATAAGATTGAAAGAGATTCCCACTCTGGGCACCTGAGTGTAGGTGACGGTGCCGTCGGCGGCGGTGGAGATGTCAACGACGGAGTTCATGTTGTCCGCAAGAACGCCGTTCTTGATGCCGTAGATAGTGCCGACGATCGCAAGAAGCACGAGGGGAATGAGCTTGATTATGGTCGTGGAGACCTGGAAATGACCGGCAAGCTTGGGTGAAAGAGTGTTGAGAGCGAAGCTGAGGATAAGGAATACAAAAGCGAGAACCATTGTCTCTGCGTCCGCCGCACCGTAGCCGAAAAGAGCCATGGTGTATCTTGCGGAGAGCCATGCGAGCGCCGAGGTCATTGCGGGGTAATAGATAGTTGCCATGAACCAGCCGACATAGTAAGCATACTTGCTGCCGACGAGCGCTTCGGAGTAGTCAACGACGCCGTTGATCTTTTCATACATGGTGCCCATGACGGAGAAGGTATATGCGCTGATAACCATTACGATGCCGCCGAGCAGCCATGAGAGAAGAGCGACGGGTAGGTCGCCGCTTGTGATGTTGAGCATCGCTTCCGCTTTAAAGAAGACTCCGCTGCCCACGACTATGCCGACAACCATGCAGATGGCGGTCAGCAAGCCGTACTTTTTCTTGAGTTCACTTGCCATATGATCACCTTTCAGAAATAAATTCGGCGTTCACATCAGAACGCCTTTTTAGAAATTTTACACCCTGTTAACAGATTTGTCAATATTTTTTCTTGCCTTTCACCAAATGATTGAAAAAATTTTGTTAAAATCAAATGAACAGAAAAATCAGCGGGCAAAGTTTGGATTGACCGCTGATTTTTTGCTTTGTGCAAAAAAGGTTATTTGTCTGAAACGTCTATTTTGTCGGTATAGATAAAATCGTGCAGATATCGGCGCACCGCATCGAAATCCAACACCTCGGTCCATTGGCCGTTGTGCATTCCCGCGTCGCACTGATCCTCGAGCGGCACTCTGGTCTGCTCGATGTCAAACAGCAGCATACTCATGCCGCCCTTGTAGGCAAGCCCCGTTATTTCGAGCGGGGAGAGGTCGGTGGTGATGAGCGGGAAAATGTCGCGCATTATAGCTATCAGCTTTGTCAGCGGTGTGCGTTTCGCCTTGTTGATGAGCGCCGTTATCACCTTGCGCTGACGGTAAGTACGCATATAGTCGGTGTCGAGCTTCCTGATTCGGCAGTAGACCAGTGCCTTTGCACCGTCAAGATGAACGCTTTCGCCGCTCTCGACCGTGTATCTGGTGGTGCGGTTGATGAATTTCGCCTCTTTCTCGGTCACTTCAACGTCCACTCCGCCGAGCTTGTCGATTATCTGAGTGAACATATCGAAGTCAACGGCGGCAAAGTGGTCGATGTCGACCCCGAAGTTGTATTCCAGCGTGTCCACGGCAAGCTGCGCCCCGCCGTAGGAGTAGGCGGCGTTGAGCTTTGCCATCTTGTCCTTTGACGGTATTGTCACCCAGCTGTCGCGCAGGAACGAGGTCAGCTTTATCTTGCGGTGCGCCATGTCGATCGAGACGAGTATCATTGAATCCGAGCGCTGCGAGGTCTTTGACGAGCCGTCGACGCCCATGAGCAGGATATTCGTTACCATCGAGCTGCTTGTCAGCTCCGAGGACGAAATATATTGATTTGCCTCAAGATTCTCTTTGTTGTAGCCCGAGACTGCGGCAAAGAGATAGATAAACGACGAGGTGAGCACGATGATGACCGCTATGAACGCGGCAACGAAGCGCAGGAAGCGATGCTTCCTATGTTTTTTAGCCTTTTTTACTTTTTGGGGCCTCTCGGGCTGCTCAGGCTCGAATTGCGGCTCCTGCGGCGGCTCATCAAGCGGCGGCAGCGGCGCGGTGTCGTCAAGATAGACCACGTCGAAGTCGTCGGAGCTTTTTCTGTCCTTTGAAATATATATATCTTTCATTTTATACTCCCGAATGCAGAATGGATTGATTTTATACAATTCTACACCATCCGCGGCGAATTCTCAACCCCGCAAATGTAAACATTTTAACTTACAGTAGCTAAATCCCGATATTTTTATCCAAAACATTTGACTTTTTACGCCCTATAGTCTAAAATAGAACGGAGCGTGTACGAGTGGATCGGGCAGTCGCGGGCGTCTTATGACGCGTGAGGAAAGTCCGAGCTTCATCGAGCAGGATAACGGCTAACGGCCGCCGAGGGTGACCTTAGGGACAGTGCAACAGAGATATACCGCTTGCTTTTGCAAGTAAGGGTGGAAAGGCGAGGTAAGAGCTCACCGGCGTGCGGGAGACCGCACGGCCATGTAAACCCTATCCGAAGCAACACCGACAGGGGGAGGGTCCTTGACCCGGCGCTTGCTCAGCGATACTCCGACGGGTGGCTAAAGCCGTGCAGTAATGTACGGCGTAGACAGATGATTGCCTTAAATGACAAAACTCGGCTTACAGACCCTCTCGTGCACGCTCTTTATTAATGTAATACGGAAGAATTTATGGACGAGCTTACCGAACTTACCGGCGTAGTTGAATATATTACTTTTCTGAATGAAGAGAACGGCTACACCGTCCTTGAGATATCAAGCGGCGGTGAGCTTTATACTGCCGCCGGCGGCGCGGGCACTCTCTATTGCGGCGAGAAGGTAACTCTCATCGGCCGCTGGATGGTCCACCCGACCTTCGGTAAGCAGTTCAAGATAGAATCCTGCCGCAGAGAGATCCCCGAGACGGCGGGCGAGATGCTCTCTTATCTTTCGTCGGGAATGATAAAGGGCGTCAAGGAGAAAACGGCTCAGAAGATAGTCGAGCGCTTCGGCGAGGAGACCTTCTATATTATCGAGCATTTCCCTGACCGCCTTGCCGAGATAAAGGGCATATCCAAGGACAGAGCCAAGGAGATATCCCGCGAATTCGTCAAGAACGCCGCCGAGCGCGAGGCGCTTATAGCCCTTGAGAAATACGGCATGACCGCCTCAGAATGCCTTAAAGCCTACAGGGTATTCGGCGCCCGTTCGGTCGAGACGATAGAGCGCAATCCATACACACTCTGTGGCAGCGAGATAGGCGTGCCGTTTGAGAAGGCGAGCGAGATAGCCTCAAAGCTGCCAAGCCCGCCCGCGCCCGAATACCGTATCGACGCGGGCATAATCTATGTCGTGCGCCACAACTGCAACATGAACGGCCACACCTGCCTGCCGAGGGAGAAGCTCTTTGCTCCGTGCCTCGACCTGCTCGGGTGCTCCCGTGACGAAATAGATATCAGGATAGATAAGCTCGTTGACGGCAAATTTCTTGTGTCGCACAATGTCGGCGGCAGGGAATATATATTCCTACCCGAGATGTATAAGGCCGAGCGCAACGCCGCGGAGATGATACTCTTTATGAAGCGGTTTGCGACGGGCGGCGACCCGAGGATAGACGAGCAGATAACAAATGCCGAGCTTATCAGCGGCGTTTGCTACAATGAATTGCAAAAAAAGGCGATAAAGCTCGCCGTTGAGAAAGGAATACTTATCCTCACGGGCGGCCCCGGTACGGGCAAGACCACCACTCTCAGGGGTATACTCAAGGTCTTTGAGGGTATGGGGCTTGACGTGGCGCTGGCTGCGCCGACGGGCAGAGCCGCCAAGCGAATGAGCGAGCTTACCGGCCGTGAGGCTCAGACTATCCACCGCCTGCTCGAGGTCGAGTGGGATCGCAACGACAGGCCGATGTTTCAGCGCAACAGGCGCAACCCTCTCAGCGCGAGCGCGGTCATAATCGACGAGCTCTCGATGGTGGATATCACGCTGTTCTCAAGCCTTCTGGACGCTTTGCCTATAGGCTGCCGACTTGTCATGGTCGGCGACTCCGATCAGCTCCCGCCTGTCGGCGCGGGCAACGTGCTGCAGGATATGATTAATTCAAAGGCGCTGCCCGTGATAGAGCTTAAAGAGGTTTTCCGTCAGGCGATGGAGAGCCTGATAATCACCAACGCCCACCGTATTGTTGACGGCGAGATGCCCGAGCTCGGGCGCACCGACAAGGACTTTTTCTTCATGGAGCGGCGAACGCAGGCGGCGACGGCAAAGACCGTTGTTGAGCTTTGCGCCGCAAGGCTCCCGAAAGCATATAAATATTCGCCGACCGAGGATATCCAGGTGCTCTGCCCCTCAAAGAAGGGCGAAGAGGGCACGGTGAATCTCAACAAGCTCCTCCAGGCGAGCATCAACCCGCCCGCACGGCATAAGAAAGAGCACGCCTTCGGTCAGCGCACTTTGAGAGTCGGCGATAAGCTGATGCAGACTAAAAACAATTATAATATAATTTGGACAAGCTCCGAAAAAGAGGGCATGGGAGTTTTCAACGGAGATATTGGCATGCTTGAGAAGATAGACGAAAGCTCGCACCTGCTTTATGTCCGCTTTGACGACCGCACGGCTGAGTATCCGTTTGAGAGCGCCGCCGAGCTGGAGCACGCCTATGCGATAACGGTTCATAAGAGCCAGGGCAACGAATTCCCCGCCGTGATAATGCCCGTCACCTCCGTGGTCGGTCAGCTTTCCTACCGAAATCTGCTCTACACCGCCGTGACAAGGGCAAGGCGGCTGATGATACTCATCGGCACACGGCAGAGCATAGAGCGAATGGTCGATAATAACAGCAAGGCCAAGCGCTATTCGGCGCTGAAAGATTTTATAATGTTGGGTGATGACGCTCGATGAAGCTGTTTGAACGCCCGCTGCTCGCCCTTTTCCCGAGGAGGTGCGCCTATTGCGGCAAGCCCGTTGCGCCCGAACACGGCTCCTGCCGCAAATGCGAAGCGGAGCTGCCGAGGATAAAAGGCAACGTCTGCCTGCGCTGCGGACGGGGGAGCGAATACTGCGCCTGCCGAGGCTCGGCCGCATACTATGACAGCCTTATCGCCCCGTTTTATTACGAGGGCTGCGTTCGCTGTGGGCTGCACGCTTTCAAGTTCAGGCGCGATCCCCGCAGAGCCGAGGCTTTCGGCTCGGAGATGGCGCACTCGGTTGTCGAGAGATACCCGGCGGTCGACTTTGATATGATCGTCAGCGTGCCGATGACAAAAAGAAGCCTGCGCGACAGGGGCTACGATCAATGCGCCTTACTTGCCCAAAGGCTCGCCGACGAAACGGGCGTGCCGTATAAACCCGGCGCGATAGTTAAAATATATGAGACGGAGAAGCAGCACGGGCTGAGCTATTACCTCAGAAAAGGTAACCTGACGGGCGTCTTTGATATCCCTCAGCCGCAGCTCATCAAGGATAAATGCGTCCTGCTTTGCGACGATATATCTACCTCTGGCGAGACGATGAACGAATGCGCCAAGATGCTGTGGCTCTGCGGCGCAAGAGAGATCCGCTGCGTCGCCCTCGCGTTGCCGAAGATGAATAAAAAGAAGATAAAATAAAAGAAAGGCGGTGATAACGTGCTCGGTACAAATATCGGAATTGACCTCGGAACTACCTCGATAGTCATATATATCGAAGGCAAGGGGATAGTCCTCTCCGAGCCGTCGGTCGCCGCTTACGATACCAACAGCGGCCATCTGATAGCCGTAGGCAAAAAAGCCTACGAAATGATAGGACGGACCCCCGATAATATCCGCATCGTCAAGCCCATGCGCCACGGCGTTGTCTCCGACTTCACCGCGACGAAGCATATTCTGAGATTTTTCCTTTCAAAGATATGTAAGAACATGATATTTAAGCCGAATGTCGTCGTCTGTGTGCCGTCAATGGTCACAAATCTCGAGAAACGCACTATTCTTGACCTCATAACGGCGGCGGGCGCTGCCAAGGCTTGCCTTATCGAGGAGCCGCTTGCCGCAGCCCTCGGAGCGGGGTTAAAGAGCGACCGCCCGAAGGGGGCAATGGTCGTCGATATCGGCGGCGGCACAACGGATGTGGCGGTCATCACCATGGGCTGTATCTCAGTGTCGGATTCCGTCAAGGTTGCGGGCAACGCCTTTGACGAAGCGATAATGCGCCAGATACGCCGCGAGCGTGACGTGATAATCGGCGAAAGAACGGCGGAATTCATTAAAAAGCAGATAGGCTGCTCATATCTCAGAAGCGCCGAGCTGGGTCTGACGGTCAAGGGCAAGCATTTCATCACGAGTATGCCCGTGAGCATAGACGTCAGCTCCACCGAAGTCTATCTCGCCATGCGCCCTCAGCTTGAGAGCATCAGCGAAACGGTGCGTTCGGTGCTGGAGCTTACCCCGCCCGAGCTTTCGGCGGATATTGCCGATTCGGGCATTTACCTCACAGGCGGCGGCGCACTGCTGCACGGGATAGATAAAATGCTTCGGGAGAAAACAGGCGTCAAGACGTTCGTAGCCAAGGACCCTCTCAATTGCGTCGCCCTCGGCACCGGCGAAGCGCTCTCGCACATTGATATTCTCAGCCAAAACGGCTATGTTTTTAAGGCCAGAGACGAGATCGGCGGCCTTGAAGCCATGCAAACGGAATAAAACAGACAAAACCGTCCCAAAATGCTCTTATCAGATGAAAAGGACGGTTTGTTTTATGAAAAAACGCAGTATGATTGAGATCTCGGTCGCCCTTGCGCTCGTTTTCGCCTTTGCAATATCCGCTGTCGGTTTCGGCAGGGAATGCGAAAAGGTTCGCGGCGAGGTCGTGCGCCTGCATGTGCTTGCAAATTCCGACAGCGAAGCCGATCAGGCGGTCAAATTGCTCGTGCGAGACGCCCTGCTCGGCAGCGGCAGCGAGCTTTTCTCGGGCGAGGTCACGGCACGGGGCGCGGCAGATTGCCTGAACGCAAACGCCGACAAATTAAAGGCGGTCGCCGAGAAGGTCCTGCGTGACAATGGCTTTGACTACGGGGCGGATATCCGCCTTGTCAACGAATATTTCACCACAAGGTCATACGAGGGCTTCACTCTGCCCGCGGGGCGTTACACCGCCGTCAAGGTGGTGCTCGGCAGCGGAAAGGGTCGTGCGTGATGTTCCCGCCGCTCTGCCTGCCCGCCGCAAGCGAAAAGACCGATATAGACGCCGTGCTCGGCAGGGACGGCGCGGAGCTTATCGAGGGCGGCTCAAAATATGAGATACGCTTCAAAATAGTTGAAGTGATAGAGAGTATAAAAGAAAAATTCAGGAGCTGACAGCATGATAGAGAGATTCAACTACAGATCAAACCGTGATATCGACCTCGGCAGCGAGCCGATAAACGGGCAGGGGACGGGCAGCGTGAGCGTGTGCCGCTACGGGCTTTTCCCAATGTCATATAACGGCTGCGAGATAATCGCCGTTTATAATCTGCGACTGCTGCTTGGCACGCCGAGGCCACTTTGCGATATTGCAAGGGAGATATATCCCTACGGCTGCCTTGTTTTCGGTGTTTTCGGCACTCACCCGTATGCGTTGAAGCGCTACTTCAACTCAAACGGGCTGCCCGTACATATGATTAAGGATTATTATATGTTCCGCAAAGTTTTTGCGGGCAAGAGATACGGCATACTCTCTTTTTGGAACGATACCACTGTATTCAAAGGGCTTCACACCGTCTGCGTCGAGAATACGCCCGAGGGTCTCAAGGTGTATAACCGCTCCAACAAAAAGACCGAACCCGTTATATATAATAGTATAGACGATTACATGGATTTCGGCAGATTTATCTGCGGATACTATGTTGATTGATAATTCTGACCGGCGGATCTCCGTCGGTTTTTTGAATTTTGACCGAATCTTTACACTTTCATTCGATAGAGTGAGCTTCACTTCCTGACGCAAAGGCAATACCCGATACCCTCGGGTGCGGCGAAGCCGCGGAGGCTCTTGAATTCCTTGAAACATTCGGTGTTTATCTCATATGCCCCGATGTTTTCATAGATTCTAAAGCCCCTTTGCGGCACGCCCAGCTCCAATTCTTCAATTGTATAGGCTCTGCTCATCCGCTCTCCCGCTGCCGCGGCGAGGGCGGCTTTTTCGCTGTGATATTCGCTGTCGGCCGCTGCGTAGTCAAAGACAAGTGCGCTGCCGTGCGGTAAATGTTCCGCAAGAGTCGATATCAGGGTAAAGAAATCCTCCTTATCAATGTAAAAACTCAGTCCCAATGCGCTGACGAAGCTGACCTTCTCCGCCGAGAATGACGGCTCGCAGAGCAGGTGAGATATCCAATCCTTTTCCGCAAGGTCGTCTGCAATATAATGCGTTTTTTCGTCCGAAAGCCCTGCTTCTTTCAGCCGCTTGAGCTTTGAATCGATCATTTTCGGCATGTCGACCTCGAATATTTCAAGCTCTTTTGCCCATTCCGGTCGGCGATAAGCGAAGGTGTCAAGCCCCGCACCGAGTATAATGTATTGTTCAGCCTTCAAAGATGCCTCCGTCCTGAGCGCACACTCCGCAAAGGAGCTCCTCGCTGTCACTCCGGGTGCAAGATGTTTTTCCACCGCCACACGCAGCGCCTCGTCCTCAGTGCCGCTGAAATTCGGCTCAAAGAATTTGATGCCGCCGACAATGTTTCGGGCTATTGCCGTGTAATCCGCCTCGCCGAGAATTCTGTGTGCCAGCGGGTCGGAGTACATAGTTATCTCATTGTGCTCCGTGTGATATGCTCGCGCAAACGCACTCATCAGCGCCGTCATGTTTTCATTCTTATCCATTTTATTTCCTCCTGTCGTTCGTTTTGGGAGGCTTGAAAAAGCCCTGTATACCTAATACCATATTTCCAAAATGATAACAAGACTTGACTTTTTACTCAAAATGTGGTAATATAAAAACGAACCGAAAAAGAATTTTTTCACCCGCCGTTTGTCGGCGGGCTTTTTTGTTTTATCTCCTTTTTGCAAATTTTGATCATGCCTTAAAATCAACGTTTACATATATTGTGTGACCTCGCACCGCAACAACTATATATAATGAAGCAGCAGGAAACACACGGCGAGGTTGAGAAGAGGGGAGAAAAAAGTTTAAAAAAGGGATTGACAAAGGGGGCGAGATTTGGTAATATAGTCGAGCACTCAGCGAGAGCGGGTG
>OIBF01000261.1_pt1 | contig 18774 bp, 9 predicted proteins | sample 1580921 | NCBI WGS metagenome assembly OIBF01 (sample SAMEA3882506, study PRJEB24775) | human gut metagenome | biome: human-associated habitat; feature: intestine environment; material: feces | place: Netherlands | collected 2009/2010
TTCCCAGCTCTGATCCATCTCATACATCGCCTTATGACTCTTATACAGATGAAGCAACGCTTTTACCCACTCTTTCATCTGCTGATGCTCCGGCTCAGCCAACAGGAACCAGTCAAGTTCTCTTTCCTCGCTCCATTCACGAAGCTGTGCGAATTCCTGCCCCATGAAAAGAAGCTTCTTACCGGCGTGTCCCATCATGAATGCATAACCAGCTTTAAGGTTAGCATATTTATCAAATCCCAGTCCCGGCATCTTATTAAGCATCGAACACTTAAGATGTACCACTTCATCATGCGACAATACCAGGATATAATTCTCACTGTATGCATAACTCATGGCAAATGTCATCAGATGATGATTATCCTTACGGAAATATGGATCCAGCTTCATATAATCAAGGAAGTCATGCATCCATCCCATGTTCCACTTGTAGCTGAAGTTCAGTCCGTCTTCCTCTACCTTGCCTGTTACCTTTGGCCATGCGGTAGACTCTTCGGCTATCATTACAGTTCCGTGATTTCTTCCAAGTATGAGTGTATTGATATGCTTGAAAAACTCTACTGCCTCGAGGTTCTTATTGCCTCCAAACTTGTTTGGCACCCACTGTCCGTCGCTCTTTCCATAGTCAAGATAAAGCATTGACGCAACTGCATCCACACGGAGTCCGTCTACGTGGTAATTTTCTATCCACATCAGTGCACTTCCGATAAGGAAGTTCTTTACTTCATTCTTACCGTAGTCAAATATCTTTGTGCCCCAGTCGGGATGCTCTCCCTTTCTTGGGTCTGCATACTCATATGTGGCTGTTCCGTCGAAATTGGCAAGTCCATGCGCATCCTTTGGGAAATGTGCAGGTACCCAGTCGAGGATTACTCCGATATTATTTTTATGGCACTGATCAACAAAGTATGCAAAATCCTCAGGCTCTCCATACCTCGATGTAGGTGCATAGTAGCCTGTCACCTGATATCCCCATGAGCCATCAAACGGATACTCTGAAATACCCATAAGCTCAATATGTGTATATCCCATAGTTTTCACATAGGATACGAGTGATTTTGCAAGCTCCCTGTATGTATAAAAGCCCTCATCATCCCTGCCCGGATGTCTCATCCATGAGCCCGGATGACACTCATATATAGCCATAGGTGAAGAATATACATCAGCATCTGACTTTGCTGCTCTCTTATCCATCCACTCTTTGTCAGTCCATGTGAAGTGCTCGATATCTGTGATGATTGACGCTGTTCCCGGACGAAGCTCTGCGTAGTTTGCGTATGGATCCGCCTTGTACAGCTTATCACCCTGTTCAGTGACTATAATAAACTTATACATCTGACCCTTTTGCGCTCCCGGTACAAAAAGCTCATACACTCCCATGGTTTCCGGCTCTACACGCTTCATCTCATGACTGGTCTCATTCCAGTCGTTAAACTCACCAAACACGTATACTTCCCTCGCATGTGGCGCCCAGACGTCAAAGCACACTCCTTTTTTTCCTTTACGCTCAGCTAAGTGAGCACCCATCTTCTTGTAGATATCATAGTGTGTTGCCTGACCAAACAGGTAACAATCCATTGCTGTAAAATTACACATATATATACCCCCATAAGTATTTATTTTTCCCTGAAATGATCCTCTTTGAGTACAATTCGGTCATCATCTGTATATCGCCTGGCTGTCAGAATACTTATAGCCTTCTTCAGTCCGCTGTGAGCCTCCCTGTCTATGGCCTCGTCAATTATATCCTTGACCTCTGTCAGAGTGGTAGCCTGGTCTATCCTCTCAATATTGCTGATTCTGTTATGCAATGCCAGAATAGCCATCTCATCTATCTTGTACCCAAGCTCTGCAGAGTACGATTTGGCAAACAATACGAGTTCATCATTTGTAAAAATAGGAACCGATATCTTTTCCGTGAACTTGGATGCAAAGCCCTCATCCATTGAGAGAGCCTTCTTTATACCCTTTGATGTATCCTCAAGTATATAGAGTGTTCCTGTAATATCATGCTCCATCAAAAATGATAGCTTGGCAGCTATGCTGCGGTCGATATCTCCGGCTCTTTCTATGATGAGACAGCCTCCTGTTATCTTTCTGACTACCTGCTGCACATCTTTTTTATTGAGTACGGCAGCATCAATCTTGCCCATCTTTCCTGTAAGCTGTTCACCATCTTTTTGTAATACCTTTATAAAGCTTGTAGCAAGCATTGTTTTTCCGCAACCCTGCTCTCCCTGTATAATGAGGTTGCCTGTGGATGCGTTTTCTTTCCTGTTGAAATGATCAAGTACTGCATTATATGCCTTGCAAATCTGATCCTCCATACCCTTTACCGGTATGAAATATGAAAATATAGCTTTCTGTTCGCTTGTAAGCTCTTTTATATGTTTTGTTTCTTTCAATTTCGAGTCATCTTCTTCGCTGTCTAAATCCTCCGGCAATGAAATATCCGGCATTTTTCTTGTCTTAGCCATATCCAGCTTCTTCTCCAGTCCCGGATTCTTTGCTGTCATCTTGGCTATTTCTTGCTCGATAAATGATGTCACATGATCAAAATCTCTTTTCTCAGAAACGTTTTCTTTCTCCTGTGAAGCCTCATCATCTGATGTATCATCATCGACATTTAACATATCATCTGTTATTTCAGGCATCATGGTAGTCGGCTGCGTGAGTATCTCGTCTTTCTCAGACTCCTCTGCCATAATTATATCCTCCGGCTCTCCAACCGGTTCCTTTGCTTCATCTGCAGCCTCTTCCTGTGACTCCTGCACTTCGTCTATAGCCTCTTTGGGTGCTTCCTGTGACTCCTGTGCTTCGTCTATAGTCTCTTCCGGTTCTTCCTGCAGCTCCTGTACTTCATCCACAGTCTCCTCTGCATAAAGCTCCTGCATATCCGGTTTCTGCCATTCTTCAGGCTCCTTCACGGCAGCTTTCTGCTCTATAATATCAACCGGCACCTTCAAATACTCCTCCTCAAGAAGTTCCTTCGGAGTAACACCTGCATCCAGCTTTGGAATGACATCATTTAGTCTCTCCATGATGTCTCCTGCCTCCTGAAGTGCTCTTGCCTTAGCTGACTCAAGCTTCTGCTGCTCAGCCTCTTTAAGTGCAATTTCAGCCGCATGTCTGGTCTTTTCCCATTCTTCAAGCACATCCTGTATAGACATCTGTCCTGTAATCTGATGCTCAAGCTGAGTCTTTTCACTCATGACCATAGACATCTGTCCGTCAGCGTCTTCACCCAAAAGCTCCTTGAAATTCAACTTAAGTGAACCATCTATCTCTTCATCTGTAGCGATATGCTCTGTCTCTTCCGGCTGCTGTACATACTCTTCCTGCTCCTTTTCGAGCTTGAGATAAGGAATATCCTCAACTATCTTTTTGATGGTATCCATCGTATCAGCAACTTCATTCTTGCCCTTGGCCTCAATGATCTGCTGCATACCCTTGGCAATCTCCTGCTGTAAATTTACAGTATTGAACTTCTCCTGATTTACAGTAATCTGCGGAATAGTTACGTCATCATGCACTATCTCTCCGCCCTTTACCATCTCCATGGCACCTATCTCAGTGACCTCAGCCTCATCCTTTATCTTAGCCGGCTTTTCCTTCTCTGCCTTGAATCGTCTGTACTTTTCCTCCTGAGCCTTGGTAAGTGGCTGATAAAGCATCTTAAGCTCCAGCGCACGCTCCACATATGGTCCGTCTCCGAACCACAGAATGAGCTCATCGCAGGCATCTATACACTTATCGGCTTTTCCGGCCTTGTGGTATAGATATGCAAGCTCATATGCCCACTCCTCAGTGTATTCTTCATCCTTGTACTCTTCAAGAATAGTGATAAGCTCATCAAATGAAGCTCCCTGCCCTTTTTTAATGGCATATCTTAATACATACTTCATATCATCATGAGGCGCTATCTCAACAAACTCATCATAATACTCTGTAGCAGCATCATAATCACCCATCTTGATGGCGACCTCAGCCAGTCTGTATATAATCATCCTGCCGATTGGTGAACGGTCATAGGCCATTAAAAGTATGTCCCTTGCATCCTGGTATCTTTCGGCCTTCTCGTAGATTTCGCCGATTTTAACGAGTGTATTTACATTTTTAATTTTGTTCCAATTTATGCTATCCGCAATCTCTGCTGCGCTCATATAGCCCTCCTCGGCGCTTAGGGCTTTTATCTGATCCAGCTTGAGATTGTATTCGTATTTATCCACTTATTTCACCTACTCGTATTTAAGCTTATTATTTTTGGTATCTACGCCTGTTGTCTTTGTATAATCCCTTGTGTCCTCAGGAAGCTTCTTTTTCCTGAGAGCATAATTAACAACTCTTTTCACAATATAGTATATCACAGCAAAGGTTGGAACACCAAGTAACATTCCAAGAAAACCAAACATTCCTCCGCCGATTAGTATGGCAAACATAACCCAGAAGGTCGAAAGACCGGTAGATGAGCCAAGTATCTTAGGCCCTATTATATTACCATCCACCTGCTGCAGCACGACAATAAATATCAGAAGATAAAGCGCATGCCACGGACTCTGAATTACTACTATGAGTAACGATGGAATTGCACCGATAAACGGTCCGAATACCGGAATCACATTTGTGACGCCGATAATCACTGCAACGAGCACCGATGATGGAATCCTTAAAATCAGACATCCGAAATATGCAATCACACCTATAATCAGTGAATCTATAATCTTACCGCTTATGAAGCCTCCAAAAATCTCATTTGTCTTTCTGATCGTCTCAATGATGATATTGCCTGTCTTTGGCTTGCAGACAGCATATATTATCTTTTTACTCTGTCCTGCGAGAGTCTCCTGAATACTCATCACATAGACCATCACGATTATTCCGATAATGAAATTGAATAAACCTCTGACTACCGAAATCACACCGGTTGTAATCTGTGCAACATACTTCTGTGCCTCAGGAATTATCTTTTCTGTGGCATAATTCTCAATGTAGTCGGTTGCATTCTGTAAACCTGTGCTCGCGAGCTCAGCAATTTTGCTGTCCCCGAAATTGCCGTTCTTTATCATGTTGATGAATGCCGCAACATCATTTGGCAGTGTCTTCATAAGTCCCGATATACTTGCTATGACAGAAGGCACAATAGCCGCAATGAGGAGCGAAATAATCGCTACAAGAATAATAACCGAGCCTGTGATTGCAAGAGCTCTTGAAACCTTTCGCAGCTTGCTTTCGCTTTTCATCTTTTTGGAAAGAAGATTTTTAAAGCATCTTTCAAGCCACAGCATGACAGGATTCATCAGGTATGCAAGCACAAGTCCCATTATAATAGGCATTGCTGCCGCAAGCAGCTTGCTCCATATGCCTGCAAAGCCCTCAAATCTGTACAGTGCAAAGAAAAACAGTATACTGACTGCAAACGTGACAAATACCATGACACCTATTCTGATCAGATGTGGCCATTCCTCACGCCCCGGGTGCGAATTCTGCTTCGCACCCTTATCTGCATTTATCTCAATGTTTGATTTTTTACCAGCTTTTCCGGTTTCTTCCATCGGATTAGACTCTCCTTATTTACGATTATAGTTGATGAGACATCCCTTTAATATTATCTCTCTTTCATCATCTGTGAGCTCACCCATCTTCAGTGTAAATGGCTTTAATTCACCATCCTTGACAACATATGCCTCAAACTCCGTCTTTGCATCCTCGATTTCCTTCTTGATTCCCGGAAGGAAGATATAGTCGAGGTTGTGGAACGGAAGCTCTCCCTCATCGATGATGAATGGAAGCATTCCCCAGTTGATAAGGTTTGAACGGTATCTCTTTGTGGCATACTCGTTTGCGATATTTGCCCAGCCTCCGAGTACCTTCTGGCAGCTGGCAGCCTGCTCTCTTGCTGAGCCGTCACCCGGCTTAACAGCAAAAATTGTGCTTCCAAAGCCCATATTCTCATGGCTTGCCTCAGGGAATTTTTTCTTTACTACTCCCATGATTTCAGCAACCTCAGGAACAGCCTTTCCTGCGCACTCACCACTCTCTATAGCCTTCTGGGCCTTCTGGATTTCCTTTGCTCTGCCTACATACTCAGGATCCTTTCTTGAAAGTGCGAACTCTGCAAGTCCAAGAGGGTTTGAACGATATGAAGATGTCTCTCCTGAAGGAATGAGCTCATCTGTTGTAGTAACAGGATCATGAATCTCTGAAACCACCTTAAGGAGCATATTCTCAGGAAGCGCGCTCATTGCCGGCCAGTCCTTGATGTTTGGTCCGAACTGGATTTCAACTGAAGGATCTGCCACTCCATGGCTGTCAAATACACGGTTCTCATATATAGTCTTGTCAAAGAAATATTTTGGCTTTGTAAAGTTGACATCAATATCCGCTGCTGATGTAAGGAAGCCCTTGTTTGCTGCTGTTGCAGCGATTGAACGTGCATCCATGAGTGCCACTGAGCTGATCTGTCCGTTCTGTACCTTAGAACCCTCTCTGTTAGGGAAGTTTCTTGTTGAATGACGGATAGAGAATGCGTTGTTGGCAGGTGTATCTCCTGCACCAAAGCAAGGTCCGCAGAAAGCAGTCTTTACGATTGCACCTGTCTCAAGAAGCTTTGCTACAGCTCCGTTTTTCACAAGCTCCATGTATATTGGAGTAGATGCCGGGTAAACACTCAGTGTAAACTCGTCTGCTCCGATTGAATGTCCGTTTAATATGTCAGCCGCATCGCAGATATTCTCAAATCCACCGCCTGCACAGCCTGCGATGATTCCCTGGTCTACATACAGTTTTCCGTCTCTTACCTTACTCTTTAAATCAAGCTTCACCTTGCCGTCAAAGCTTACCTCAGCTCTCTTCTCACAGTCATCGAGAATATCCATGAGGTTTGCATTGAGCTCATCGATAGTGTAGGTATTGCTTGGGTGGAATGGCATAGCTATCATTGGGCGGATCTGGCTTAAATCAATCTCAATGAATCTGTCGTAGTAAGCCACCTCACCCGGATTAAGCTCCTTGTGGTCCTCAGCCCTACCGTGAATCTCAAAGAATTCCTTAACCTGGTCATCTGTTCTCCAGATAGAAGAAAGACATGTAGTCTCTGTTGTCATAACATCGACACCTATACGGAAGTCAACGCTCAGATTAGACACACCCGGTCCTACAAACTCCATAACTTTGTTCTTTACGAAGCCGTTTCCGAATACCTCTCCGATAATTGCAAGTGCGACATCCTGTGGTCCAACGCCCTTGATTGGCTCTCCTGTCAGGTAAATACCTACTACCTCAGGCATATCAATATCATATGTCTGTTCGAGAAGCTGCTTAACAAGCTCAGGTCCACCCTCGCCGACTGCCATAGTACCAAGTGCACCATAACGTGTATGTGAATCAGAACCAAGTATCATTTTTCCGCCGCCGGCAAGCATCTCTCGTGCAAACTGATGGATAACTGCCTGATGAGGTGGTACATAGATTCCACCGTACTTCTTTGCACATGTGAGACCAAACATGTGGTCATCCTCATTGATTGTTCCACCAACTGCACAAAGGCTGTTGTGACAGTTTGTAAGTACATACGGGATAGGGAATTTCTCAAGTCCTGAAGCTCGTGCTGTCTGGATGATACCTACAAATGTGATATCATGCGATGTAAGCTTATCAAACTTAATCTGAAGCTTGTCCATATTGCCGGATGTATTGTGCTCCTTTAAAATACCGTAAGCAATTGTCTCCTGCTTAGCTGTCTGTTTATCGATGTCCATGCCGGTCTTGCTTTTGACAGCTGCCTGAGCCTCTGGTCCATCAATTATTACTTCCTTACCGTTTAAAAGGTAAGCACCATTTTCATATAATTTCACTTATTCTACCTCCGTATGTGTATTTCAAAATTCTTTTATTTACTATTATATAATATTATAGGTAATTGTGGCAATAAATAAATCACCATCTACCTTAATTTCGAATTTTCCTCCCATCAAATGGGTCAGATTCTTTGCAATCGAAAGTCCAAGTCCACTTCCTTCAGTGGTTCTCGACCTCTCTCCCCTCACAAAACGCTCTGTCAGGTCCACATTTCCGTTGCTTACTATGTCAAGCTCGTTCTTAGACACATTCTTTATTGTAAAAACTGCCTTTTTATCTGCCTTTTCAAGTTCTACATACACTCTGGTATTTTCCAGTGCATATTTTGCGGCATTAGTATACAGATTTTCAATAGAGCGGTAAAGCTGACGTCCATCCGCATAGATAAATATCTGTTCTGATGGAATTTTTGTAACTATTGTCAGATTTCTCGACTCAAAGCGCTCATTGAATTCACCTCCGGTCTGGTATAAAAGCTCAACCAGATCAAGCTTTTGCATATTGAGCTTCATATTTCCCGAGGTAATCTTTGATGTCTCTACCAAATCCTCTGTAAGCTGCTTTAAGCGCTGTGACTTTTCCTCCAGCACATGTATATAGTATTTGGCATTTTCATTTTCCAGATTTTCCCTCTTAAGCAGGTCAACATAGTTGACTATTGAAGTCAGAGGTGTCTTTATATCGTGTGATACGTTTGTTATTAAGTCTGCCTTTAATTTTTCATTTTTAAGACTCTCATTTACCGAGCTCATAAGACCCTGGCGTATATGGTTGACAGCCTCCGCCACCTTTTTCTGCTGCCCATGAAACTCATTGACATTGAGTGTAGTGTCAAGCGCTCCTTCCGAGATAGCTTCAAGAGCCTCCTGTATGCGCATTATTTCTTTGGTTTTTTGTGTGTGGATATCCTTTTTCTCAATAACTCTTTTCAAAAGCTCATAGCCCTTGTACATCAGGCTGTGTGTGTAAAGTATATTGCCTTTTATCTTCCTTACAATGCTCTGGTATAAAATAATAAAAGCCAGATCAAACAAAAAAGTAAATGTGCCGGCCGTCATAATGAGTGATGCATAGTCAAAATGCTGGTTTTTTACGCCTGAAATCACTTTTCCCATAAATACCATGAGCAGTGTAAATATCACTAGCATCACATCAGAGTATACCTTGTCAATCGGTAAATAGTATATTGTGTAATCATCCTCTGATTTTCTGCCGGCCACGTTTGCCATATATGCCAGGCTCACAAAGCTGCCTACCAGGCCCGCCAGCGATATTAGTGTATATATATCAATATTTTCATGCGCATCGTGCCTGAATGCATAGCCTGTGGCAAACACTCCTGTTACCATAAGTATCATGCATAGCTGATGTAAGACTATGACCGCTGCTTTTTTTCCTATCGTATACTGCTTCATTTGTTGTCCTCTATCTTATAGCCTACTCCCCAGACCACCTTCAGATAGCGTGGCTCCTTAGGATTTATCTCTATTTTTTCCCTGATATGTCTGATGTGCACAGCAACTGTATTGTCGGCGCCTATCGCCTCCTCGTTCCATATGCTCTCATATATTTCGTTTATTGAGTAGACCTTTCCCTTATTTTTAAGGAGTAAAAGCAGTATATTGTACTCAATCGGTGTGAGCTTTACCTCCTCACCATCCACAGTCACCTTTTTTAAATCATCATTTACCAAAAGGCCTCCGGCTTCATAAACCTTGTCTCCGGCTGCATCATTGCTTGACAGAGTGGTATATCTGCGAAGCTGTGACTTTACCCTCGCCACAAGCTCAAGCGGATTAAAAGGCTTTGTAACATAATCATCAGCCCCCACATTGAGGCCTAAAATCTTGTCAGCATCCTCTGTCTTTGCCGAAAGAATGATTATCGGCACCCTGCTTTCCTTTCGTATCTGCAGAGTAGCTCTTATTCCGTCGAGCTTTGGCATCATGACATCTATTATCATGAGATCTATTTTTTTATTCTTCATAATTTCAACCGCCTGTATGCCATCGTAAGCCTTCTCCACGTTATAGCCCTCCTGCATCAGGTAAATCTCAATTGCCTCAACTATTTCCTTGTCGTCATCACAAACTAATATTGTCATATTATCCTCCTTCTATGAATTTTGATTAGAAACCTTCTCCTGCCGTTAGTCAGCTATATTTTATCAGATTATCCACTTTGTTTTTCTTAAAATCTGCTTAATATTACCCACTTTAAATATAAGCCAAAAAGCAGCCGTTCTGTTTTGAACTGCTGCTTTATATTACATAGGCGTGTTTCATTTCCCTTTATTTCCGGTGATGCTCTGCCACATTCTGTGGATACCGTCTGTGAGCTCCTTTCCCTCCTTTGTGTTGATAACAGGTGGATTGCCGGCATCCTTGGCTTCATCCTTATCATTGCTATGATTTGATCCGGCATCAGGTGTATCGTCTGCAAGCTTCACTTCACCCACTACACCATCTCCCAGGTCCTCGCCCTCAGCAAGTCCCAGTTTTCTGATATAATCCATATTTACCTTGATTTCAGTCTGTCTGTTTGCATAGATGGACTTCTCTTCCTTGTCAATAGTACGCTCCTCTACTGGCTTACCTGCATTTTTCTGACGTTCTATCTCCTTATTTCTGTCATCGATAATCTTAAGATACTTCTCCGTATCGGACAAATCCTGAAGCTGTCCCTTGAGCTCATACTGGTTAGTTTTAACTATCTTCTCCTGCTCTGCAATCTTATCCTTCATATTCTTGCACAGCTTTTCAAGTGACTCGTTGGTATCATTGATGATATCACGCACTCTTGAAAGCGCCTCATCCGTATAGATAACCGATGCTGCATACACATCCTCAGCCTTTCTGCTTGCATCCCAGACTATCTGGTCCCCCTTCTTTCTGAACTCTCTCTCTGCGTGATTGCGACTCTGCTCAGTAAGCTCATACTCATCCTGTATTGCATATATACACTTATTCAGCTCAGCAAGTAAATCTATCATTTGCTGCTTGTTTATGATCACCCTGCTCGGCTCCGGCTTATACGGCTCCGCCTTTGAGAGCATGATATGAATTTCTCTTAGTACCTTTTCTGTTTTATCGTTCGCATTCATTTTCTATTTCCTCGGATTTAAATTAACATTATAACTATTCAGGGTGGTTCTGAATACTCACCACTTACCCATATTTTATATGAAAATCCGCTTCTCGTAAATAGCCAAATGAATAATAATAGCTACTGATTACAGCCCTTTATAATTAAATCAATCCCGCTGCCGCATTTCTCAGCTCATCTGCCGCATGCTTTATCTCGGCAGCCTGCTCTTCGCTCACATTTCCGGGCTTTGTCCTTGAAATAAGCTTCTTCACATACGAAAGCGATGATTTCACACTTTTTTTCTGTGCGCTGTCCATAGCCTTTCTTTTTTCCTTGTCAGCCATGACATTTTCCACCTGGCGCACAAGCGTATCAGCCTCACTTCTTGCATCAATATAAGCCTTTCTCTGTCCGTCTGTTGCCTCATACTCCTGTGCCTCACGGATAGCCTGCTCAATCTCAGAATCAGACAAATTTGAGCTTGCGGTAATCGTAATCTCCTGATGCTTTCCTGTGCCCAGGTCCTTTGCAGAAACCTGCACAATGCCGTTTGCATCTATATCAAACGTCACCTCTATCTGCGGCACACCTGCCGGAGCCGGCTTGATGCCCTTTAGCCTGAAGTTTCCAATCAGCTTATTGTCCCTTGCAAACTGCCTCTCACCCTGCAGTACCTTTATATCTACAGAGGTCTGGAAGCTTCCTGCAGTTGTAAAAATCTGGCTGTATCTCGTAGGAATAGTCGTATTTCTGTCAATAATTTTAGTTGAGACACCACCAACTGTCTCAATTCCGAGTGAAAGCGGTGTGACATCCATCAGTATAATCTCTGCCGCACTGCTGCCTGCGACAATTGCTCCACCGAGCTTGCCGCCCTGTACTGCTGCACCGAGTGCCACGCACTCGTCAGGATTTAGGTTGTGTGAAGGCTCTTTTCCTGTAATTCTTCTGACCTCCTCAACAACAGCCGGCACACGTGTCGAGCCTCCTACCAACAGCACCATTCCAAGCTCTGCTGCGGAAATACCCGCATCTGAAAGTGCCTGATTGACAGGAATAGCAGTTCTCTCCACCAGATCCTTTGTTATCTCATTAAACTCAGCCCTTGTGAGGTTCATCTCCATGTGGACCGGCTGTCCCTTTACAGTGGTGATAAACGGCAGGTTGATAGTGGTTGAGGATGAGGATGAAAGCACTTTTTTTGCCTTCTCAGCCTCCTCCCTGACACGCTGCATAGCAGTATTATCCTTTCTCAGATCCACATTCTGCTGTCTGTAAAACTCTGTGACAAGATAATTCGTGATTCTCTCATCAAAATCATCTCCACCCAGATGATTATCACCGGCTGTGGCAAGCACCTCTATCAGATTGTCCCCTATTTCGATAACAGACACATCGAAGGTTCCTCCTCCGAGGTCGTAGACAAGAATTTTCTGCTGCTGTCCGTGGTCCAGTCCGTATGCGAGTGCCGCAGAGGTTGGCTCATTTATGATTCGAAGCACATTAAGCCCAGCAATCCTTCCTGCATCCTTAGTTGCCTGCCTCTGCGCATCCGAAAAATATGCGGGAACAGTAATTACGGCGTCAGTTACAGTCTCACCGATATAGTCCTCTGCATCCTTTTTCAGCTTTCTGAGAATCATAGAAGAAATCTCAGGAGCTGAATACAGCTTTCCGTCCACTTTTGCCCTGAAATCGCTTCCCATCTGTCTCTTTATTGAGAAAAATGTCCTGTCCACATTGACTGCTGCCTGCCTCTTTGCAGCCTCGCCAACCAGTCGCTCTCCATTTTTTGTAAAAGCCACTACAGACGGAGTTGTTCTCTGACCCTCGCTGTTAGTTATGACTACCGGCTGATTGTTCTCCAATACTGCCACACAGCTGTTTGTTGTTCCTAAATCTATACCTATAACCTTGCCCATTTTATGCCTCACTGTTTACTAATGTTTATTTTCTGAATAGTTACATCTTAATAATACTTTATGCTTCGAAAATTCACTCGTCAAGGCATGAGGCTGTTATTTCAGAGAATGTTTATACTTTTAATTTTTAATACACAACATAACAACAAAGGCACCGCCGAAGCAGTGCCTTTGTTGATTAGTTTATAGGTTGGATTAAAAAATGATAATTGAGGATTGCTTATTCACTTACTTTCTTTTTGAGTAATCCGAGTAATCCACATGCAATGAAAGATCCGATTACTAATGCAACAAGATACATTAACGGATTTCCGATTGTAGGAACTACGAAGATTCCTCCGTGAGGTGCCATGAGTGTACATCCAAATGCCATTGAAAGTCCACCTGCCACTGCTGAACCGACTACACATGCCGGAAGGACATGAAGCGGATCAGATGCTGCGAATGGGATTGCACCCTCTGTGATAAATGATAATCCCATGATAAAGTTTGTAGGTCCTGCCTTTCTCTCCTCTGCTGTGAACTTGTTCTTGAAGAAGATTGTTGCAAGAGCGATTGCGATTGGTGGAACCATACCGCCAATCATAACTGCTGCCATGATATTGTAGTTTCCGGCAGCGATTGAAGCTGTACCAAATACATAAGCGGCTTTGTTTACAGGGCCACCCATATCTACTGACATCATTCCTCCGAGAAGTACTCCGAGCACTACTGCGCTTGCACCGTTAAGTCCATTAAGACCATTGTTGATAGCTGTATTTAAAGCTCCGATTGGAGGCTCAACTACAAACTGCATTATAACGCCTACCAGGAATATACCAAGCAGCGGATAAAGCAGAACCGGCTTCATACCATCAAGACTCTCCGGAAGTTTAGAAAATACCTTCTTTAAGAGGAGCACAATATATCCTGCTACGAAACCTGCTACAAGTGCTCCAAGGAAGCCTGATGTACCGTTTGCTGCGATTGAACCACCTACAAAACCAACTGCAAGACCAGGACGGTCAGCAATACTCATAGCGATAAAGCCTGCAAGGATAGGAAGCATAAATCCAAATGCTGTTCCACCGATTCCCTTAAACAGTGCTGCGGCCTGTGTAATAGTACCAAAATTTGCTCTCTGGTCAGCCGGCAGTGAATTAAGGTCAACACTGAATCCATCGATAAGGAATGCGATTGCGATAAGAATACCACCACCAACTACGAATGGAAGCATATGTGAAACACCATTCATCAGGTGCTTATAAATCTGATGTCCAACGCTCTCCTTTCCACCAACTGATGAATGTGAAGCCTCCTTTTTACCTGATGCCTTAAATACAGGAGCATCACCGGAAGCAATTCTCTTTATAAGCTCTTCTGCCTTATTGATTCCGTCAGAAACCTGACACTCAATAACCTTCTTTCCGTCAAAGCGGTCTGTAGGTACATTTGTATCACAGGCAACTATAACTCCTGCAGCCTTTGCGATTTCATCATCTGTGAGCACATTTTTGGCTCCGCCTGAGCCTCTTGTCTCAACCTTTACCTGATATCCAAGCTCCTTGGCTTTTTTCTCGATAGCCTCAGCAGCCATATAAGTATGGGCAATTCCTGTAGGACAGGCTGTAACTGCAACGATAAATACATCGTCCTTCTTCACCTCAACAGGCTCTTTCTCCTTTGCCTCTTTGGCAGCCTCTTTCTCATCCTTTGCTTTTTCAGCGCTATCGATGATATTTAAAAACTCATCAACTGAACCGGCATTGATAAGAGAATTTGTAAACTGCTCGTCCATCAGCATAACAGAGAGCTTGCTAAGCACCTGAAGATGCACATTATCCTCTGTGTTTGGTGCAGCGATAAGGAAAATAATCTTTGCAGGTGTACCATCGAGTGATTCAAAGTCAACCCCATCTTTTACAACCATTGCCGCAAGACCTGCTTTAGTAACAGCATCAGACTTGCAATGAGGAATTGCTATACCCATTCCAATTCCTGTTGTGCCTTCCTCCTCTCTTGCAAAAACACCCTTTCGATACTTCTCCACATCGGCTATTTTGCCACTTTTTGCCATCAAATCAATACACTGATTCAATGCTTCGGTTTTTCCGGCAGGCGTACCATTTAAATTGATACTCTCAGCTGCCAATAAATCCCTGATTGTCATACATCATTCCTCCTAATAGAATATATTAATTATTTATATCAACCTTTTTGATACCGTTTGTTTAATTGGAAGCACTGTCCCATTTATCAATAAGTGCTTCAACCTCAGGCTTTGTAGCCAGCTCCTCAGAAAATGCACTTGCACTTCCTGTACATACTCCATAAATAAATGCCTGCTTATAATCATTTGATTTGAGGTATCCGTAAACAAATCCGGCTACCATCGAATCACCTGCGCCTACAGAGTTTTTGAGCTTTCCTTTAGGAGCCTGTGCCTTAAATTCCTGTCCATCCTCGGTCACAAGCACTGCTCCGTCACCTGCCATAGAAACAAGCACGTTTCTTGCGCCCTGCTCCTGAAGCTTCTTTGCATATTTTATCACATCGTCCTTGTCTGTAATCTCAACACCGAATATCTCACCGAGTTCATGATTGTTTGGCTTAATGAGGAACGGCTTATACGCAAGCACATTTGTGAGCAGATTTCTCGTCGCATCAACCACAATATTTATTCCACGGCCCTCAAGATGCTTCATAATATCCATATACATTGATGAAGGCATTACATCAGGAATACTTCCTGCGAGCACAAGCACATCAGACTCCTTTAAGCAGTCAAGCTTCTCATAAAGTTTTTTAATGTTGTCCTCAGTGATTACCGGTCCCTGACCATTAATCTCGGATTCCTCATTTGAGCGAAGCTTCACATTGATACGTGAAATACCATCCTCCACCTCTATAAAATCAGTATCAACACCTTTTTTTCCTAGAAGTCTTTTAATTTCATTTCCTGTAAAACCCGCTGTAAAACCAAGTGAAGTATTGCTCATTCCAAGATTCTTAAGAACCATGGAAACATTGATGCCCTTACCACCTGCAAAAATCTTCTCTCCAGTCGTTCTATTGACCACTCCTGTCTTAAAATCTGTTACATCAACTATATAATCTAATGATGGATTAAAAGTAACTGTATAAATCATGTTAGACCTCCTTAATATTTTTGTATTTCTTATAGTTGTCATTGCTTAGTGCATTTGTAATAATTACAGCATCCTCAAAATCAGCAAACTTGATACTTGATACCTGTGAAAACTTACTGTCATCCGCAAGAATGTATTTCTCCTTGCTATTCTCCATGGATTTCTTTTTAATCATGGCCTCCTTTATCTCCGGAGTCGTAAATCCATTCTTCACAGTAATTCCGTTGGTTCCCCAGAAGCCCTTCGTAAAATTGTATTTATCGAGCGTCACAACGGCCTCATCTCCGACAATAGCCTCAGTAGTAGACTTGAACTCGCCACCCAGAATATATACTGTATATCCCCTATCGGAAATTCTCTTGGCATTAGTCAGAGAGTTTGTAACAAAAACCACATTCTTTGCAGTAATATAATCAATCATGACTGCCGTTGTAGTACCGGCATCTATATAAATAAAATCATTATCCACAATAAGTGATGCCGCATATCTGGCAATCTGTTCCTTTTCGCTGCGATTCTGCTTAAGCCTGTTGATAACCTTCTCATCCTGAGTATGGATATTCGTATTATTTGCAATCGCACCACCATGTACCTTGGTGAGATAACCCTTCTTGTCCATTGCAACCAGATCACGCCTGATTGTTGACTCAGATATATCAAGCTCATCCATAAGCTGCTGAACAGTCACACTTCCCATCGAATCTAATATATCGAGTATTTTTTTGCATCTATCTTCCGCCAGCATCTAATCCCCCCTGTTTATGAAACTATTCAAAGACTTATTTTATAAGCCATTTATTTAATGCTCATTTTCAAATTACTGTATTAAACATTTCAACATTTATTTAACTTGTAGTATAATTATATTTTCATAATCCGTCATTGTCAATCATAATCAGTCATTTATATTCACAAATAATCACACTAAAAATTGTTAAAAATATATAAAGCAAGTTTTAAAATTGTGCAATATATGCAAATGCAACATTCATTTTTGTGCAGAATATACCATATATATCATCAATACTTGCCTAATTACTATTTTTAGTATCTTTTCTATTACTAATTTATAATTAATATTAATAGTTCAAATTGACTAATTTAGATTTTGCATCAATCTAACTTTGACTGATTTTGACTGTTTCATTTCTAAATATATTGTAATTCATAAATCATCATGCTAGAATATCTTCATTAAGGTACATATATTGTGATTTCGGTGCATATTTTATGATTTGAATATTTTTGATTTGAGTATATTGGGTTTGAATATATTTTTGATTTAATTATATTTTATGATTTAAGTTGATATTTTGTAATTTAGCTGAATTTGTAATAATTTATATATCTTCACAGCTACAGTACCTTATTAAAAAAGGAGGAATTCATATGAAACAGCTTAATTGGGCCACACTCGGCTGCGGCGTAATAGCTAATGAGCTCGCGCAGGCTCTCTCAAAGGAAGGGCGCACTCTTTATTCAGTTGCCAACAGGACTCATGAAAAGGCTCAAGCTTTTGCACAAAAATATGGCATTTCAAAGGTATATGACAACATTGATGACGTCTTTTATGATCCTGATGTGGATATCATTTACATCTCCACTCCACACAATACTCACATTAATTATTTAAGAAAAGCCCTTTCTAATGGAAAGCATGTACTCTGTGAGAAATCTATCACATTAAATATTACAGAGCTCGATGAGGCAATCTCATTGGCCAAAGCAAATAACGTAATTCTTGCTGAAGCCATGACTATATATCATATGCCTGTTTATAAAAAGTTAAATAAAATAATTTCAAGTGGACAACTCGGCAGACTCAATTTAATTCAGGTCAACTTTGGAAGCTACAAAGATTACAATATGACAAATAGGTTTTTCAGCCGTAAGCTTGCAGGAGGAGCACTGCTTGATATTGGTGTTTACTCACTTTCTCTCATCCGCTGGTTCTTCAAGGAAACACCGTCGCATGTATTGTCACAGGTTAGATATGCTCCGACCGGTGTTGATGAACAGGCAGGCATTCTGCTTATGAATGATGCTGCCGAGATGGCAACAGTCACATTATCTCTACATTCCAAGCAGCCAAAACGCGCTACACTATCTTTTGACAAAGCATATGTAGAAATCTTTGAGTATCCAAGAGGAATGCAGGCAACTATTACATACACAGAGAATGGTCATAAAGAAGTAATTGATGCAGGTGATACATCAGATGCACTTTATTACGAAGTATGTGATATGGAAAAAGCCATAAACTCTGCATCATCCGATGAAATAGAAAACCTCATTCACAGTCAGTATACATATGATGTTATGAAAATCATGTCTGATATAAGAACCGAATGGGGTATGAAATATCCTGAAGAGGAATAATAATAATACTACTACAACTATTCAAAAAAGGATAAGAGTTGTTAAAAAAGAGAAATATAATTCTGTTTATCAGACTTATATTTCTCTTTATTAATTTAGTGTAGCATCCTGAAAAGTAATGTAGAAAATCTAAAAATAATGAAATCTTTGCAACACATATTACGTATATTAAATAAAATTCACAATATATTTTATTTGCAAATTATATAAAAGAAAGACCACATCATAAACTGATGTAGTCCTTTTAAGAGAGGTGACAGCCGGATTTGAACCGGCGATGACGGTGTTGCAGACCGGGGCCTTACCACTTGGCTATGTCACCATATATTATACTAAAAAACTCCCCGAGTAGGGCTCGAACCTACAACAACTCGGTTAACAGCCGAGTGCTCTACCATTGA
>OIBF01000311.1_pt1 | contig 16839 bp, 13 predicted proteins | sample 1580921 | NCBI WGS metagenome assembly OIBF01 (sample SAMEA3882506, study PRJEB24775) | human gut metagenome | biome: human-associated habitat; feature: intestine environment; material: feces | place: Netherlands | collected 2009/2010
TATCCACCTCCTGCCATACGCCGTCAGCATCAAGGCATTGGGGATTGAGACAGTACTTGCAATGAAGAGGACAACCGTGGAATGCCACAAGCGTGGTGACGCCCTCGCCGTCTATCGTGAGGCGGTGGCGGTCGATACAGATAAGTGGAGCTGTATTCATCTTATTCAGGTCTGAAATTTACAGGAACAACATATTTCATTTTCACAGCTTTGCCATTTTGTTTTGCAGGATTCCATTTTGGCATACTTTTCACAACCCTGATGGCTTCCTTGTCAAGTTCAGGGATAATGCTTCTAATTACCTTTACATCACTCAGACTTCCGTCCTCGTTTACAATAAAGACAACATTAACTCTGCCCATAGCAGCACCTTCCCTGCAAATTTCTGGATAGCGTAGATTATCCTTGATGTACTTCATCAATGCAGCCATACCACCTGGGAATGAAGGCATCTCCTCTACAACACCAAATATATTGCTGTTTTCTATGGAGTCTGTATCAACAGCTGATTGCATTAAAGCGGTATTGCCTTTTTTGGATTTCTTGGATGTGGTACCTTTCCTATCATTTGAAGTTCGCTCTTTTGTTATTTCCATTCGAGGATTGCTTGGAATCTCTCCTAATTTTCTATTTTCTTCTTCTGCATATTTAGCCTCATCACTAAACGAGATATCTCCTTCCAATTGTCTGTCTCCAGGTTTAGGCTCTTCTTTTTTCACTATATTAAGTTCACTTTTAGTAGCATCCGAAGATATTCTTTGTACCTTTCCATCCGAACAAGCTGTCATAGCGACAAGTCCTGCTGCTATGCCTGCTACCTTAATGGCTTTTCCAGCCATTTGTTTGAGGTGCAGCTCATATTCCAAGTCTCTTACATCTTGCTCACATTTAGGGCAAGTTCCCATACATTCACCCTTATAATTACATTCTTCAGGTGAATAGTCTATCCCATTGGCATCTGCTATTTGTTTGCGTATTGCCTTGAGCGTATCACAAATATTGCGTCCTCGAGTTTTCATAAATTGATGTTTTTAGATGTTCAACATTCTCTTTACTCACAAAATGAGTATATTATTAGTCATAATCCCTAAAAAATACTCATTTATAATTCTAATTTCAAAAATACGAAAAACAATCCACATACAAGAATAATTTTTGTTGTATTATAAGAAATGGGATTGTTTTTAACTTTTTCGCTGCTTTTGATGCCGTATATAGAATTTATCTGTGTTTCAAATATGCTGTGTTGTTTTAAAGAACCTTGTACACAACAAAAAATTAATAATATTTAAAAACAAAGCAAAATATATTGTTTTTCAGATATTAGATTTATCTTTGCACTCGTAAACAAAGCGTTCTTTGTATATTGCAAAGTTGTGAAAGAAAAAGAATATAGCTCGTTTCTAAATCGTTAGCAGTTACATTCTTTTAAATACTTAATTCGTTGATATTCAATCAATAAAAGATTTTGTTGTGACTCCACGAATGGTAAGAACAGGTAAGTCCGTTCTTTTTTCCACAAGCACATCGAAAGCCTTTTGGATGGAAAGCAACAACTGCTCGATGTCCTTGTTGGTCTCCACGGCTTCCTTGCTCTTGTTCTCCTTTGGCTGCTTTAGTGCTTTATGTTAATCGAAGTACAATCATCGCAATAATACTATTAATTTTACGTTCTTTTCAAAGAAAGGGGTTGTGTGATAGTGGCTTAAAGGCTAAAAGCACTACCTTTGTACGCAATATAACAACAATACGTTTAAGGTCACAATTTGTGATCTCAAAAATAAAGATAGCAATATGGCAGATAATATAGAACATCAAGATAAAGGAGAACTGGTCGCAAATTGTGACCAGTTACAAAATGATAAAGTCGTAGTTACCACTCAACGGCAAGCGTTATAAAGCACCTTTGCAGATGCCTTATAACTGTTTTTTCCGATGTCATCAGCTGTAGGCCGACGAAAATTGTAGGAATGAATCTGTAGTTCATCCCCATAGAGAGGAAGGTAGAGGCCGATGGTTTCGGCATCTGTACCTCCTAATGGCTTTATTATCATAAGCTCGTCCTCTCCTGATTGCTGAACAACCCAAGGACGATTTCTGAATTCAATCAGTGTACCAGTCTTGTAATCCATATCGTTTATTTTACTGGGGTGAATATATCTGAATATTGATTGATGAAGTCTGCCAATGGCGTAGCATAATGCCAAGCCAGGACAACGAATCCTGCATCTTCGAGTACTTCCCGTTTCTCTCTGTCATCCTCTTGTATTTCAGGACGATCGTGTGGGGTGCCGTCGCAGAATACTACGATACGCTCGCCATACATGAAGTCGGGCTGTACGTAATATTCTTCCGGGAACATCGGCTGTGCCTTGTCTGGCAAGCGCAAGTGATGGTCGTAAAGATACTTCAAAAACTCATATTCAGTAGAGCTGTTGTGGTCTCTTGCGGCTTCCAACGCAACATACTGCTCGTCGTAACCAAGGGATTGCCCTGCATGGTGGGTTTCTACTTTAGCTTCTTGCATCAACTTCAATGTTCTATATATCAGTCTGATATCTATCTGCTGATGATATGGCTGATTATAGTAGTTGAGCAGATTGGAATAATCGGCAGGTGTCAATTCGTTAATCTCATCCGGTGTCAATTCCGGTTTGTAGAAGCAAATCTCGTATGCTCTTTTTACGACATCCCTATAGGCTTCCGGCTCATGCACAAGACGGCTAAGTACTCCCAAAGATCCCTCTGCATTTTCATAGATGAGGATGTTAGGGGTTGTTCCTTCTCCCATCACTTCTGCGCCCATTTCGCTTCCCTCTATTTGGAAGACATCCTCGATGGCCTGCTTGAAGGCATAGAGGAAGGTGCGGACAGCTTCTTTCCGCTCTAAAAGCAATGCTTTAAGCGGTTGGATATATATGGCATTGGCAGTTGTTTCCGTGAAGAGTTTGACAAACTTGATTCTGTCAGCTTCTTCTGGATTCTTGTCTGCTTCTTCCTGTATGCCTGAAAGACGTTTGTTACTAATCCAATCACCTGTTTTGGTGTCGAATGTAAACCCATTGGCATTATCATCGTTACGTGATTCCAATATATAGGTAAGTCGGCATGAAGGGATATAGCGAATATTTGCCAAATGCTCACCATGAGGTGACTTCAGTTCGCACTCGCTGATAGCTCTTGGATCATCACTTGCAAAATAGGTCTTTGTCTTATAGAACTTGCGGGAACGCTCTTCTTCCTGACAAGTAATCTTCTCCGTTTCTGCAGCTACCATGTCCTGAGCCTCAATGCACATACCTGGGATTAGTTTTGCCACACCATCAAGAGACTCACCTGTGATGATATCTGTGTGATGGGTGGTGTTTTCCTCGTCCTTATATACAACCCCAGTCTTAGGATTATAGAAGAACTTGTGAGGAATCACCTCTGATAGTATCTGCATTCGGTTGATGCGGAACTTTCCACCATTATTATATATAATGTTCTGCGGACCGAATTCACTTAGCGCAAGACGCTTTGGACGGCTTAGATATTCCACTTTGTCCGACTTGTATTGTAGCAGTGCACGTTGTGGCAACTTGGTAAAATTATAACCAGGCAAGAAGCCTTCGCTGGCAAGATAACGATATGGATAGAACTCGTTTTCTTCTTTATTCTTACCTTGGTTAACTCCCAACAGCATATCTCGGAGACTTTCACCACGCAACTGCTTGATATGGGCTTCACGTTTCTCCTTTGAGTTTTCGCCATAGATGCGATTGTTGATGACAAGACTAGCTTCTTCTATCTGGGTTTGCGCTTGTTTGTAGAGAGAACGCCAGCGGTTGAGTGCCTTGTCGAAATCATACTCATAGTTAGTGAGGATGTTGTCCAGCCAGTGCTCGGTGAACCAGATGGGTTGTTCTGTTTCCATCCGGTCTTTCAGGAAGGTATCATTCATGATTTGTCTGAAAACAGATTTGACCTGCTCCTTGCGCTCTGGAGTAAGTTGCAGGGCAACACGAACCTCATCCTTTAAAGTGATGTTGTTGATGTCTTTATAATCTACCAAATCCTTGATGCCATCAGAAAGCTCCGTAATAGGGCACAATGCGAGAATGGTAGAGTGGAGGTGCGTGCGGAACAGTTCTTCATTAACCAATTCCATTCTTGGAGCCTTCACTTCACCTTTGACCATCTTTTCAGGATGGGTCAAGTAATAATTCTCATGTGAGTTGCGTGGACGGCAATAGGTGTAAACCAATGCAGCTTGTCCACTTCGACCAGCACGACCTGCTCGTTGGGTATAATTGGCAGGAGTAGGTGGTACATTGCGCATACCGACAACAGATAAATCCTTGATGTCGATACCTAACTCCATCGTAGGAGAGCAGTAAAGAACTGGGAACTTTCCTTCACGGAAATCCTGTTCTCTATTTTCTCGATCTTCCTTGGAAACCTGTCCTGTATGGTCTTTAGCCTCCAGACATACATCTTTAAGAGGAATGTTTTGATAGAACTGCTGGAAGTAATGGTTCGGTTCTTTATCAAGCCAATTGCCTCCCTCTAAGATGCGATAGCGTACCAGGTCACGGCGTATATGTTTCTTATCGCCAGCTTGCCATAGGATACTGCCATAATCGAGCTGGTAGGTTCCGTTTTCGTGTATGATGAAGTTTGACAAAGCTTCGAATAAGCCTGTCATATAATACGTGTACTCTTCCTCATTCTTGATGGTACGTCCTGTATTCTTCTCTATGTAGTCACGAATAAAGAAACCAAGCTTGCTTCTATAACCTCCACTTTCCAGATTATATGCATTGCGTCTGTGAGGATTGGTGATAAACAACTCGTTTGCTTCGTCAATAGTGTCGCTTTCATCAAGTGTCCATGGGGCTTTCAGATTCTCTCTTACTGCCTTGCTGGTATCTTTTACGGCTTGAATCGTTCTCTCGCTGCTATATATGCAAAGTTTGTGGCGCAGGTAGTCGAGGATTTGAGTAATGAACTCTTCTTTTTGTTCATCATCCAATCCTTCCAGTTCTGGTATATCATATAGACGTTCTGAATTGTTTTCACCTGTAATCTCATCATGGAGATATTTGTAGCCGATGGTCAGCAATGCGCAATCTTCAAGATTTGGCATAATCACAGTCCAGTTCCCGGCAAGGTCATCATAGATGATGGTGGAGAGATAACGTTCCATGATATTCTTCATATCATTGGCACGGCCACCACGGAGTCCTTGTCGTATAGAATAATCATTTACTTCCAGATGAAGATTATCCAGCACCATTCTGGCAATCCTTGTATTGTCTATAGGTTCAGCGGAATCCTTGATCGCATTCCAGATGGCAGAGCGTATTTTGCCAATGCGGATAAAGTCATTAAAATGACCTGCCTGCAATGCGGCATCCTGGCGAGCATCGACAAAGGTTAATACTTTTCTGTCGTTTTGCTCAATACCCATTTTCTGCATGAGGATAATATCCTCGTATGACAATACTGTTGTGGCAGTGCTTCTACCTTCACCACCGATTCTTGACAATTTTGAATATTCTGATTGCTTACCTTTGTAAACCACACGAGCTGTTGGGTCGTACATGAGTGGAGATGGTACGAAAATAGCCTCGATGAAACCCATATTATCGAGTGGTTCGGCAGGACTGTAGGTGCCTGATTGAGTTACATAAACCTTTTGTGGAATACGTGACTCGTATGTTTTCTTCAGCTTTCGTACTCCCTTTTTGTTTGTGGTGTACCAATCTGATGGAATTTCCTCAGAATTTACGTCAAGGATATAATCATTTATATTTTCTCCTTTATGAGGAAGGACGATGTAGCCATCATTGATATCGCTATCACCATCACCTGATGCATAGCCATCAAAGTTTCTTGGCATAATCAGACTGCCATTGATTTTGACGACATAGAATTCGTGACCGCTTAGACGACTGAACACAACGGGATAGTACATGACTTTTGTGTCGCCATGTGATAGCTCTTCACAATAGAGTTTTTCTTCTACTGTGATTTGACGGTTGTCTTGTTCGCCTATAGTAAGATACACGTTTCCTGTTTGAGGAATGAACTGATGAACTTTATACGGAAGTACAGATACGCCTTTCTGTTGGTTCAGAAAATTGCACCAGTTAAGCACTTCTATGATATGCTTCTGGCACTTTCCTTCTTCTTCTCCAGTTTTTATACTCAGTTGTTTAGCCATATCCTCTATAGAGATAGGCTTCCCTCTGAAATATTTGTTTTCTTTTCTGTTGTAAGCAAGTGCAATAGTTTGTTCTATCCAAATGGCTGTAGGATATTTTATGGCATCATGTATGTCTGCAGAATGTGGAACCGGGTTGTTGATGCAAATGCGCAATTCACCATCAGAAGGTTCATCGTCAGATAGTCCTATAGCAAGAGTTTCATCTATTACTTGTTCCTTGGTGTATGAACTTCCGAATATGCATGATGCAACTTCGGCAACTTTTTCTCTTTGCTGACTATAAGTCATGCTGTCATCTGCAACCATTGTGGCTGACGTTCCGAAGCAAAGTACTTGACCAATTGCCAAAGATTTAATTCTGCGTATCAGGAACGAAACATCGCTTCCTTGCATTCCACGATAAGTATGCAACTCATCGAATACGAGGAAGTGAAGGTTTTCCAAAAAACATTTGCGTAAGTCTTCTTCTTTGCCAGCACGAGTCATGAGTAACTCCAGCATCATATAGTTGGTTAATATGATGTTGGGAGGTGTTTGCTGCATTTTTCTGCGCGCTTCATCGTTTTCCTGTCCTGTGTATTTGCCGAAAGAGAAAGGACATGAACGACCAGTTCTATCTTCGAACTCAGCTTTATATCGGCTTAATTCTTCAGCTTGTGAGTTGATGAGGGCATTCATCGGATAAACGATGATAGCTATAGTCTTATCCTTGCATGCCTCTTCGTGAAGGAGAACGTAATTGAATATAGTTGCCATGAAGGTACGTGATTTTCCTGAACCTGTGCCGGAAGTCACGATGAATTCTTTGTCTTGACAGCCTAACTCTATAGCTTCTTGCTGATGCATGTAAAATGGCTTGTCGAAGAAAAATTCCAAATCTTTATGGATAGGGAGCCCCTTGGCAATAAGTTCCTGTACACCTATTCCCTTCTTGAAGTTTGGATTGAATTGAATCAAAGCCTTTGGCCACAGCTTTTCATTTTTGATGGAGTCGCTGACCTTTTCCTTGATTCGTTCATCCTTTATGGCAACAAAACTTTCCAGGTAACTTTTGTAGCTGCCTTTCAAGCTTTCATATAATTCAATTATATTCATACTTGCTAATCTTTAAACAGCTACAAAGATAATATTTTTCTTTGAAAATAGGGCATATATTCAGGAGGAAAAAATATTTTCTTTGTGGTTTTTTCAGTTTTGGGCGAAAATCTCTATGTATGGGGCTAAACTGAATATTAGTTGTGCAAGTTTTATGGATGGTTCGCCTAACTATGGCATGAAACCAATGAAGAGGGTAGAGCGTAAATGATAAGTTACTGATAATGCTAATATGCCTAATAGTTAGTTCTTCCTTTTACTCAAATGTATGGTGTGTGTAATCGCAAGAAATCGTGTGAAAGAATGTAAAAGAAGCCTTGTTTTTGCCAACCGATTCAATTTAGTTTGAAATTATGTTGGCAAAATGTTGGCAATTTCTAGAAACGAAAAATCCTAACTGCTTATTATCAAGCAGTTAGGACTTTCTTGGGTGCTCCTGATAGGACTTGTGACACCTAAGAAACCAAGATTGTAGCTACTGCCAAACAACTCGTTGGTATACTGCGCTTGTTCGATAGGAAGAGTGCGGTCGAAATTGTTGTCTACTCTTGCCAATGCCTGTGTCTCATACATTTTGAGTTTGATGGCATTGAGCAACAAGTCGCGATTCCAAACTTTTTCCACCGTCTTTGTGGCATAATAGAGAGTTGCATCATCATCTAATCCTTTGCTCAGAAGCAACATATTATGTGACCACGGCAAAAGTGCAACGCTGCGTTGCAGTTTCTTATCATGTCCAATTACTGCGACAGCGTGTCGCAGTATCTCTGCATAATCACCACTCCCTATTGAGAGCTTGTTGTCTTTATTGTCTGTTGCCATTTTATCAGTCTATATTATCTTCCCAGAGAAGGTCAGTCACTTCTACTTCAAGCGGTGCAGAAAGCTCTGCCAAGGCTTTTTCTTTCATTTTGCAAATGATAATCATTTTTTCTGAGAATCTATCCTTTTTCTGCTGTTTTTTCTCTTTTTTCGCTCCCATGTTTGTCGCATTCGCTGTCATGGTTGTCGCATTCGCTTCCATGATTCTGTTGTCATATTCCTCTTTCGAATGTTTGTCCCACACACTAATTCTTGTAGAACCATAATAAAAAACTCCCCATAGAGTTTACTTTTGAATAGAATTTACGTAAATGACAAGATTTTTTGCCTGATTAACAAATATAGAATCTCCTTTTGCTTCATAAGAAAATAATGTATTATTATCCAAAAGTTTATCCTTACTAATCACAACAATTCTAACCAAAGGAATCCCTAAATAGTTTGCGAGTATTTTATCAGATTCTACTTCACTTTTAGTATAGGATATTATACCATCACTCCTATACACATCTACATTTTGCAGTTTATTTTTAACATAATAAACACTCTTTTTTATAGTATATTTCTCCCCTTTATATTCTATCGTTCCACAAGAATTATTATATTGTAATCCTGAGGAAACTTCTTTACAATATATTATATTGAAAGAATTATACTCTTGCTTCATAGAGCAAGAGTATAAAATATAGGTAAAAGCGTAAAGCGTAATTAAACAAATGTGATTTCTCATTTTATGGTTACATTTACAGTTTGAGGTCTTTCATTCACATTTCACCCATGTCGTAAGTAGAGGTCGTTACATTGCCCTCCGTGTCTGTGACCCTTACAAGTCGCTGGATGTCGTCGTACTCGAAGGTGGTGGTAATCTCACCGTCTGGGCCGCTGTGCTGGATGGTGAGCATTGTACAGAATGATTTAGTATCATCACTTATGAGAACACTTTATTTTAGAATAATTTTATTTTGCTATGCTTTTTAAAAAATCTATACATAATTGTAGATATAACAATAAGCAATACTAATATAAAATACGATAATACCCATGTGAAAATAGAAAAAATAGTGTCATTGACCCTTATCTCTATTCCATTATTGTAATATAGAAGGTCATATGGTACGATTTGGGTTGCAAAAAAAATAATCAAATAAGATTCTGATAAGTTTAGGTTTATAAAATATACTATAAATGCGCATAAGCAAATTAACGGTATCTTACAAATCCAATCTCTTTGAACTCCCAATAAATATACAGTTATCAATGCTAAAATAGATATTGGAGACAATATTATCCAAGCATAAAGTAATACGAATGGAAACCAATTTATTATGTCATGAACACTGCATGATATAATTCCTAATATTGATGTCATAAGAGCACATATTAAATATGCTCTTATGACCATTTTAAAACTCAATTCTCTCATTTAATATTTGTTAAGGATGATTGTGTTCATCATTTCATTACGGAGTTGGTCGAATTCCCTCTGCCTCTGAACAGCTTTTGACTGTTCCTCTACTGTCCACGGTTTAATATCACCAAATCCCCAAACAAGACCTGATATTTGCTTCCTCAAATCCTTTATCCTACTTAAAGGAACCCCCGCTTTATAAAGCAACGTACTTGAACTTGAATTACAATTACCTTGTGTTTGTTCGAATGGCTCTAAACAGTATGTAATATTGGGATTATTTCCAAAGCTATTACCTGTTTTAATAACCATCTCATCAAATTGCTCAACAGTCATGCCTGAAGGCGGTGTGATAACAATTCGATTTTTTACAAAATTACTCGGAGCCTCGCCCTTCATTGATTTTTCTTCATCCATATAAGAGACTTTTACCAATTGTCCGCCAAAAGGATTATCTGTTTTTGAACCAAAAGAAAATTTAACTGAAGGCTTTCCATTACGTTTTACAACAATGAAAGTATGAGTTGCCATGGATAATGCAGATTGGATTTTTTTATTATCCATTGGAAGACGTGTCGCATAAAGAATAGTTGAATCGCCTCTTTCATCATAGTGGCATATAGGGTTGTCAAGAGTAAAACAATAAGGAGATGTCTTATATTTTTCTGCAAATCTATCCACACTCATCCAAAGACTCAATCTTGACTCATAGTACCTCGCACCGTAGTAGTACATACCCGTCTCCTCATCGAATTCCTTCGCATTGAAAAGATAAGGTGTATTCCAGATGTTGTTGCGTTCCTCTATGAAAATCTCACCGAAAGGAACATACTCGATATGTTGCACCACCTCGCCATCAAGGTTGGTGATGTAACTACTGCTACCCAAATGGTCTGGGTGGTAGTAGAACTGCATTTTCTCGTATGTATCGCCCTCTTGGAAATTGTTCTTCATTGCTCTTGCCATTACACGTGCTTGCGCAGCCTCCAAGCTGCCGTCATTGCAGCAGAAGCCCTTGCCGTCCACATAGTCGTTGTTGTCCTCGCCATTGTACGGCACTGCAAAGGTTGCATAATTATCCTTGATAACCTGCAACTGCTCAGCATATTTAACCTTATAGTCAACAGAAAGTCCATCACTCTCGCTACCTGCATACTGGATGCGGCGTGGATCTGAGCCGTAAGAGTCGAAGTCACCAATCTTGGAAACGACACGCTGACTACCAATATAGATATGCTTGGTGTAGCGTCCGCCTTGGTTGGCTACGAGGTAAGGAGATACATAGAGTGAGAACTTGGCTGTGTTTGTTCTGCCACCTGCGAACTCGGAGTTTACATAGATCAGCTCACCCTCGCCGCTGGTCTTCACGGTGCGCTCACCATCGGCATCGTACAAATAGTTGCTCACAAAACCGTTCTCATCTGCAGCAAGGAGACTGTTCTCCTCGTCCCACTTGAACTTCTGCTCGGTCGCCTTTTCATCCTCCTTGCCGTCTTTCTTCTTTTTGACCACTCGGAGTTCTACAGATTTTGCAGCGTTACGCATGGCTGCCTTTGGCGTAAAGACGATTTTCGGCACCTTCAGGCTGTCGGCGGTAACTTCTGCCTCGCTATCCATCATCTTTGGCGGTACTATGATGCGGAATGAGCCGAGGTCTGCCAAATCCACGCTCTGACCTAATTCGAAGGCATCGCGCACGATGGCACCAAGACTGATGAGCGCATTGCTTACGTCACCTGCCGAGAGGGAGGTTCCGCGCACGATACGGTCAACTACCATCTTGTTTGTCAGATGTTGTTGTGACACAGGCTGGGCGAAGTACACCGTCTGCCCCTTACGCTTGCCAATAGGCTGCGTCTTTGATTTTACTTCAAACTCTATCATACTTTTAATTGTCTATGGTTATCAATTATTTAACGTTGTTTTTTCCTATTTCTTTCCCTCTCCGTTTAATACCCATATAAGGGTAATGATGAACACCCTTATAAGGGTATTGGTCGTTACCCCTGTATGGGTAACGGGACATAACGTTTTTTAATCAATACATAGGCAACTTTCCACTTTTTTTTAATATAGCATTAATCATATTTCTGAATTCTTCGTTTACTTCGTATATTCCATTCTGACAGTATATATAAAACATTCCTAAATAATATGTATTCAAGATTTGCTCGTTCAAATAGAATATAATTTTTGCTCGAACATTTATAGAAGGATGTATTTCACTTGTTTTTTTAAGAGAATTTATAGTGTCGAAGAATTTGGAAAATTTCATATCTGACACCACGATTATACTATCAAGCGAATGACTGATTAATCCCTTGTCAAACAACTCTGGAGTAATATCAAAAATTGTTCTTAGGTCAGCTTGGGTGTAAACAATTTTGAGCTTGATATTACAAGCACTCAATGTATTAAAACCAAGTAACCATATACCAAAAACAATCAAGCATTTAATACTATTTGTTATCTGTCTCATTATTGTCATTATTTGGATTTACATTTTTAGACTTGGGTACAGATATAACTATTTCATCCATTACAAATGGATTCTTTGGAATTTTCCCATCTTTTGCTTCTGTCGTAGTTGGCGATTTAGTTATATATGGGATGCCGATGTGGTCTGTACGTGTAACCTCTACTGCACTGATTTCACCAAGTGCTAAAGCTGTTTTCTGTTCGGATCCTGTTATAACTCTCATTTCCTCTTTATCATTATAATCGGGATCAAGAGTTTTAGAGTCTTGTGCAAATTTATCAGGATTTTTGAGATATTGGAGTGTATGATCCGCTTCATGGTTTAATACAGCCGCAGGTGACATTTTTTTGTCAGAACTTGTAAGCACTCCCATGTTAGGATCCCAATAAATAGTTTTTTTCGTCTTGCTGAAAGCAGAAGCCTCACCAACTCTTTCTGTAATATAAATAATTGTAGAACTTTTATCTATCTGGGCTATGATACCATCTGCATTATGCTCATGTAAATACATAATAGCTGCACGAAATTTTTGTTTAAATGCTTCCGTTGTTCCTGAGGCAAATAGAAGTTTTCTTCCATCTGAATCTATGAACTTGATAGGGTTGTTTGCCGCATAGCAATAAGTGCTAATATTTGGGTATTTCTCTTGCAAAGGATCCACACTCATCCACAAGCTCAACCTCGGCTCATAGTATCTCGCACCATAGTAGTACATGCCCGTCTCCTCATCAAATTCCTTCGCATTGAAAAGATAAGGTGTATTCCAAATGTTGTTGCGCTCCTCAACGAACACTTCACCGAAAGGAACATACTCGATATGTTGCACCACCTCGCCATCAAGATTGGTGATGTAACTACTGCTACCCAAATGGTCTGGGTGGTAGTAGAACTGCATTTTCTCGTATGTATCGCCCTCTTGGAAATTGTTCTTCATTGCTCTTGCCATTACACGTGCTTGCGCAGCCTCCAAGCTGCCGTCATTGCAGCAGAAGCCCTTGCCGTCCACATAGTCGTTGTTGTCCTCGCCATTGTATGGCACAGCAAAAGGTTGCCTCCTTTTTTCTATTTTATCTGTCATATTTATATTCATTTTTCCAAAATCACAAATTGTGACCTTAAACGTATTGTTGTTATATTGCGTACAAAGGTAGTGCTTTTAGCCTTTAAGCCACTATTGCACAACCCCTTTCTTTGAAAAGAACGTAAAATTAATAGTATTATTGCGATGATTGTACTTCGATTAACATAAAGCACTAAAGCAGCCAAAGGAGAACAAGAGCAAGGAAGCCGTGGAGACCAACAAGGACATCGAGCAGTTGTTGCTTTCCATCCAAAAGGCTTTCGATGTGCTTGTGGAAAAGAGAACGGATTTACCTATTCCAACCATGATTGACGACACTCGTTCGCCAGCCTCATTACGCTGGAGGCAGGTGTGCTGATAAGCTTGAAGAATATACGGTAGTTTTGGGAAACAGAGTTAGCTTGGATTCCGTGGCTGGGACATATTGCGGTGTGTTACCACCTAATGTTGAAACAACACTCACGTTAAATGCTGATGGTACCTATTTGTTGATACGGACATTCAAAGAAAAGCAGAACAAGCAAGAAAAATTAAGAGGCACTTTCCAAGTGCTTGACGGCAACATATTGATGCTCGTACATCCTTCAAGTGGTGACAATAAATTCTATAAGGTGAGGGATGCCAACCATATTGTTCTGATAGATTCGTTCGGTAATGATCCCCCAAAAGAGGATAAGAACTATATTCTAAAAAGGAAAGTATAGAAAAATATAAATAAACCGCGTCTAACTATAACTTTTATAGCTTGACACAGCTTATTTTACACTCTCCTCATCTCAATAAAATTGGTAAATTTATTTTTCAGTCAACCAATTTTTACGGATTTTCCCATAATCATCCCAGTTCCAATAACAATTTATTTTTACTGGGTAACATTTTCGGTTCGGGATATCCAACATTGAAAGCTGCTCTAAATTGTATATCGGTGTCAAATCCATATCTTCTATTAAGAAATTTTTCCCAAATAAAGCAAGAGCTTTAATCCTTTTTAAACCAGCCAAAGACTTGATTGAAGCCAATTTATCTGTTTCTATTATAACAACCTCAATATTTTTTGAGTTTGCTAAAAAGTTGATGTCGTGAAGGTTTTTGACGCCTCTAATCTCTATTCTTATTAAATTTCTAAGAAAAGAAATGTCCGAAAACGACTGTACCTTTTTGCAATTTAGTATAGTTAAACTTTTAAGTTGCAATAGTTCCTTCGCAAAAGATAGAGATGTTATATTGGAATTAGCTATTGTTAAATCTTTCAGGTTTTTCAAATTTCCAATATAATGTTTATCCCCAATTTTAAAATCATCAATATATAGTTTTTCTATACTATTACAAGAAAATAAAGAATCATTTCGTTTATCACCATAACAAAACACATTTTTTAGATGGTAAAAGGCATGATAATCAATATCATTAGCATTGGGTAAATTTAAACACAATGTTACCAACTCATGCTGTTGCTCAACATTTTTAATTCCAACAGAATGAGTATCTATTATTTCTAATGTTTCTATCGGCTTTATATATCGTAAAAAAGTATAGTCTGAACATTTCCATCCCAATGAATAGTTCAGGAATAAATGCTTTATTTCATTTTTCTGGATGATGTTTACAAACGAATCTTTCCATTCACTGTAAATAACCAAACCTAATCCATTTAATTTTTCCTTATTATATGGATTCTCTGTTACTATTCTATATTTTTCTTTATACCACATATTTCATTGTTATTATGATGTGCAGTTTTTACAAAGCATAACTTCGTAAATTCTGCACATCATTTACTTTTAATTTTTACTTTATTGGTTTAACTTTATATTTGCTCCAATCAGAAGGGCGTATTTCATTTCTTTTATTGTCCAAATGTTGTACACCTCCTCTTTGATTCATTGCATTTTGTTCAGCAATTGGTCCCGCCTTAGGCTTTTTGGAATCATAATGGCCTATGATTTTTGCTTTTGTTCGGTCTCTTCCATCTGTATTCTCATTCATTCTTCTTTTAAAATTATTAGATCTACCAATATAAGGTTTTCCACTCTTTGTTGCAGAACCAGGGACTTCATAAATAACATTTTTATATTTGTTTTTATTTAGTAATTTTTCTAAAAACTTTTTAACGCCTCCTCCTGTCAACGCAGCACCAGTAATATTGCCTAAATCTTCACCAACCTCATATTTTTGCCCAGCTGAAGCATTTCCATTTAAGACAGCTTCATATGCATCAATTTTTTCACCAACTATAGTTTTTATAGAACCTATAGGATCATTTACAAGTATTTTTACGCCTTCATTGATTTCATTTCTAAAATCTCTGTTTGTTGTATAATCAAATGTAAATTGAATTATTCCTAAAGGTGAGGCTCCAACCACGCCATCAATATATCCTGCTGCAAATGGACTTAAATTTATGCCTAATTGCTTTATTAATTCAGACGCTTTTGGACTTTCTCCATTTGGATCAATAAATATGATAGGATTGTTAAATGAATAAACATATCCAGAAACATTACTGAATTTCTCCGCTAATGGATCTACTGAAATCCAAAGGTTTACCCTTGGGTCATAGTACCTCGCCCCATAGTAATACAAACCTGTCTCCTCATCGAATTCCTTCGCATTGAAAAGATAAGGCGTATTCCAAATGTTATTGCGCTCCTCAACGAACACTTCACCGAAAGGAACATACTCGATATGCTGCACCACCTCGCCTTCAAGGTTGGTGATGTAACTACTGCTACCCAAATGGTCAGGGTGGTAGTAGAACTGCATCTTCTCGTATGAGTCTCCCTCTTGGAAGTTATTCTTTGCAGCTCTCGCTAAAGCTCGTGTCTGAGCAGCCTCCAAGCTGCCGTCATTGCAGCAGAAGCCCTTGCCATCGACATAATCGTTGTTGTCCTCGCCATTGTACGGCACAGCAAAGGTTGCATAATTATCCTTGATAACCTGCAACTGCTGGACATATTTTTGCTTATAGTCAACAGAAAGTCCATCAGTCTCGCTACCTGCATACTGGATGCGGCGTGGATCTGAGCCGTAAGAGTCGAAGTCACCAATCTTGCTGACTACACGCTGACTACCAATATAGATGTGCTTGGTATAGCGTCCGCCTTGGTTGGCAACGAGGTAAGGAGATACATACAATGAGAACTTGGCTGTGTTTGTGCGACCTCCAGCAAACTCGGAGTTTACATACACCTGGTCACTCTCGCCTGATGTCTTCACCGTGCGCTCACCATCAGCATCGTACCAATAATTGGTTACAAAGCCATTGTCATCAGAAGCAAGAAGACGGTTCTCCTCATCCCATTTGAGTTTGCGTTCCGTGGTCTTCTCGTCAGCCACGCCATCCTTCTTGGTACGGCTTGTGTTGACATAAACAAGATTACCGTTGGCATCATACTCATAGGCATGATTGTTGTTCACATTCTCGCTTTCTGAAGGTGTCTCTTCCGTGCGATAATTCACATCCTTCACATTGGCGAGTTGGAATCTCTTACCTGCATCTGCTCCGTATGTATAGATTAGGTCATAGCCAGCATTCAATGTACCATTGAACTGCACATTGTTCTGCGTGAGAATCTGACGCTTCGAGGTGATGCGATGCATATTGTCGTAACCCATAGAAAGAGTATAACTTGCTGTCTTGTTGTCTGCACCAATATATGTACCAGTTGCACTGACGAGACGGTAGAGGGCATCGTATGTATAGGTATGCGCCATCTGTCCGCCAGCCTTGCCACTCTGTGGAA
>OIBF01000316.1_pt1 | contig 16639 bp, 18 predicted proteins | sample 1580921 | NCBI WGS metagenome assembly OIBF01 (sample SAMEA3882506, study PRJEB24775) | human gut metagenome | biome: human-associated habitat; feature: intestine environment; material: feces | place: Netherlands | collected 2009/2010
AGGATGATAACTCCGAGCACGCCGAGCAGCCAATTCGCCTTAGGTGCTTTTTCACCCGAGTTTTCGCTCTTTATGAGGTCGACAGCACTTGAATGCTTAACTCTGATCAGAGCATTGAAATAAAGCAGCACAAATATCAGGGCAAATATGCCGACAGTCATCAGCACGCCCGAAAAATCTATCGAAAACGAGTAGTCGGCGCTGCCGTTCATTATGAAGAACAGACCTATTTCGGCGAGCTTTGAGAGGGCGATGCCGAAGAAAAGGCCGCAGGCAAGCGAAATGCCGAGGATTATAAGGCATTCCCACAGGAGAATGACGGCAATGTTATTCTTGCCCATTCCGAGAATATTGAAGAGGCCGAATTCCTTCTTCCTGCGGCGAAGCAGAAATGAATTCGTAAAGAAAAGAAAGATGACCGCGAATATTGCTATTACGAATGAGCCGAGACGCATCACAACTCTTATCGTCTCGCCGCCCGGTAGCTGCAAGATCGCTTTGCTCAGGCCGAGGAAGGTGATGATATATTCCATTGCCACCATGCCGATGCAGGTGAGGATGAACGGCAGATACAGCCGCTTATTCTTTCTTATACCGTCGGCGGCGAGCTTCGGATAGAATCCTTTTTTCATTTTGCTTCACCGCCCGTCGCAAGCATAGTCAGTGAATCGGAGATCTTCTGATACATCTGCTCATCGGTGGAGTTTCCTCTGTATATCTGATGGAAAACCTCGCCGTCCTTGATGAACAGCACTCTGCCGGCAACGCTTGCGGCCTTGACCGAGTGGGTGACCATGATTATGGTCTGACCGCTGCAATTAAGCTCCGCAAACAGGCGCAGCAGCTCGTCGGTGGCTCTTGAGTCAAGCGCACCCGTCGGTTCGTCGGCGAGTATCAACCTGGGATTCGTGATTATCGCTCTTGCGACGGCAGCCCTCTGCTTCTGACCGCCCGAAATCTCATAAGGATATTTCTTAAGCAGGTCGGTTATCATCAGCCTTGAGGCGACCGCTCTGAGACGTTCGTTCATCTCTTTATATGACTTGCCCGCAAGCACAAGGGGCAGATAGATGTTATCCTCGAGTGTGAAGGTGTCGAGCAGATTAAAATCCTGGAAAACAAAGCCGAGATTATCTCTGCGGAATGCGGCGACATCGCCCTCCTTTATCTCGCCGAGCTCCCTGCCGTCAAGCTGAACGCTGCCGGCGGTCGGCGTATCGAGAGCGGCAAGGATATTCAGCAATGTGGTCTTGCCCGAGCCGGACTCGCCCATGATAGCGACGAATTCGCCCTGCTCAACGCTGAAGTTGACGTTTCTCAGCGCCTCGACCTGATTGCTGCCGAGTCTAGATGAATAAACCTTTTTAAGACCTTGAACTTTAAGAATGCTCATTGGTGTTTCCTCCCTTTTGTTTCTGACAATATTCTATCAGAAACGGGAAACGTAACGCCATAGAATCGCCTTACATTTCCCGAGGTAAATCTTACGCTTTTGTAAGAATTATTCTTTTTTCATCTCATATTGCTCAAGGTCAAGGCGTATCACCGTGCCCTTGTCAAGCTCGGATTCGGCGCTGATGCCTACCCCGAGGTTATCGCATACGCGGCGGCAGAGATAGAGACCGATGCCGCTCGCTTTTTTATCACTCCTGCCGTTATAGCCTGTGTAGCCGTTCTCAAATATCCTCGGCAGATCCTCGGGCGCAATGCCTATGCCCGTGTCCTCAATGCAGAGGATCTTCGGCCGCTCAAGATATATCTTCACGCTGCCGCTTTTGGTGTATTTGAGCGCATTCGAGAGTATCTGCTCAATGACGAACGACAGCCATTTCTCGTCCGTCACGATTTGAAGCTCCGTCGGCTCGTATTCGAGCCTTATGCGTTTGTCTATAAATTCCGATGAAAAACGTCTGACGCAGCCCTTGATGATATCGTCGGCCGAGCATTTTCTGAACACATAGTCGTGCGACGGCGAATCAAGGCGTATAAACGCCAGTACCATATCGACATATTGCTCTATCCTGAAAAGATCGGAGGACAGGCGGCGTGAGAACGGGGAATCCTCCCCTTGCAGAGTCAGCCGCATTGCGGCTATAGGCGTTTTGATCTGATGTGCCCACACGGTGTAATACTCGACCGTATCCCTGTAGCGGATGTCATTCAGATTCTCAAGGTCGGCAAGCTCCTTTTTGAGATTGCCGATTATCTCCTGATAATCATGCTCTATGATATCGCCGCCGTCCGGCAGCTCGGTTATCATGGCGGCGGTCAGCTCCTTGACTGTGCAGAGCTGTTTATGCCTGCGCCAAACGGAAGCAAAGTCAAAAGCCACAAACACCGCGCCGAGTATGGCGCAGAGCACCGCGGGATAGATAACCGCCCTGAGCGGCAGACGGTATAATCCGAAAATTATTGCAAATATGACGCAAAACAGCGCGAATGCAACAATCACCTTGACCCGCTGTTTAAGATAAGCGGCAAAAAGCCTCATACTCTCTCCTCACTCGGTAATATAACCGACTCCGAATTTAGTGGCGATAAAGCCGTCAAGCCCCGCGGCGGCGAGCTTCTTTCTAAGCCTGTTGACGTTGACGGTCAGCGTATTCTCATCGACAAAAGAATCCGTCTCCCACAGCCGCTCCATCAGCCTCTCACGGCTGACGACCTTGCCCTTATTCTCGATAAGGCAGTGCAGGATCCTGTATTCATTCTTTGTCAGCGGTATCTTCTCGCCCTGATAGGTCAGAGAATTATCGCCAGTGTCGAGGAAAGCGCCTCGGTGCTCCAGCACGGGAGCGCTCTCGGCAAAGTCATATGTACGCCGCAGCAGCGCCTGGATCTTGGCGATGAGCACATTCATATCAAAGGGTTTTGCGATAAAATCGTCGGCGCCCATATTCATGGCCATGACGATATTCATATTATCCGCCGCGGAGGAAATAAAGATTATCGGCACACTGGAAAGCCGACGTATCTCGGAGCACCAATGAAAGCCGTTAAAGAACGGCAGGGTGATATCGAGCAGGACTATGTGCGGGCGAAACTCCGCAAATTCGCTTGTAACGACTCTGAGATTCTCGACCGTGCGGGTCTCATAGCCCCATGCGGCCGCCTGACGGGCTATAGCCTCGGCAATGCCGGGGTCATCCTCCACTATAAAAATTTTATACATTATATAATATTCTCCGTTCGGTCATTTGCAGCCGAAAATGCTGCATTTATAAGCGCAGCCCGTCGGCGTAGCGGCACAGCCGCCCAAAGCAGTCTCACGCAGCTCGGGCGCAAGCCTCTTGCCGACTTTATACATAGCCTCCGCCATTTCGGAGAAGGGCACGACTGCCTTTATGCCGCTGAGCACGCTCTCGGCGCTCGTAAGGGCGTTCGCCGCACCCGCCGCATTTCTCGACTGGCAGGGCGCCTCAACAAGCCCGGCTATCGGGTCGCAGACAAGACCGAGCATATTTGACAGCGCTATCGACGCAGCGTCAAGGCTCTGCTGCGGAGAGCCGCCGAACATTGCAACGGCAGCGGCGGCAGCCATAGCCGAGGCCGAGCCGACCTCCGCCTGGCAGCCCGCCTCCGCGCCTGCGACGGAAGCGTTACGCATCAGCAGGCAGCCTATCGCCCCTGCGGTAAAAAGTCCGTTGAGGACAGTCGCTTCATCAAGCCCGAATTCCTCCTCGAGCGCAAAAAGCACGGCAGGAAGCACTCCGGACGAGCCGGCTGTCGGCGCGGCGACGATAACGCCCATCGAGGCGTTAACCTCGGGCACGGCCTGCGAATATATCAGCGCCTTGGTGAGCACCGAGCCGCAGATTGACCTGCCCGCCGCCGCGTGAGCGCTCAGCTTCGCAGCCTCGCCGCCTATCATGCCGCCCCTCGACGGCAATATCTCGCTCATCGGCTTATGAGCCGAGTCACGCATAATGTCGAGAGCTTTTTTCATTTTTTCCTCAACCGTCTGCGGGTCAAGCTCGCCCTCCGTGGATTCACGGCGGCGCATTACATCCGCAATGGTAATATTTTCGCTGCCGCAAAGCGCAAGCAGCTCTTCGGCGGTCGTAAATTCCATACCGTTACCTCCTGATAAGCATTATATCGTCCACGAGCGAGGTCGCCCGTATCTTTTCGACCGCTTCGGCGGTTATCTCTTCGTCGGATTCGACTATAGTATAAGCCCTGCCGCCCTTTTTCTCACGGTAGACGCGCAGGAAAGCTATATTCACGTTATTATCGTTGAGCGCCGCTGTTATCGCAGCCACAACGCCTGGGTGATCCTCATAAACGGCTATCAAAGCGTGATATTCTCCTGTGAACTGCACCTTCACTCCGTTGATTCGGGTCAGCATGACCTTGCCGCCGCCGAGGGATTCGCCCCTGACGGTGAGCCGTCTGCCGCCCTCGCCCGTCATAACGATATCAACGGTGTTCGGGTGGATATCAGTTTCGTTTGTGTTCTCTTCAAACGAATACTCTATCCCCGCCTTATCGGCATATTCAAATGAGTCACGAATACGCACATCATCCGTCGCAAAGCCCATTATGCCGCCGAGCAGCGCCCTGTCGGTGCCGTGGCCGTTATAGGTCGCGGCAAAAGAACCGTAGAGGATGAATTTAACGCTCTTTATCCGCTCGCCGAGCATTTTGCCCGCAAGCAGGGCGATAGAGGCTGCTCCCGCGGTATGCGAGCTTGAGGGGCCGACCATATTCGGGCCGATAACGTCAAAAACGCTGATAAAAGCCATTTCACAATTCTCCCAGTATTAATATGAATTCATTATAATTTATGTTCCTCCGAATGTCAACAAAATTAAAGCCGCATATAATGGCCGTGAAGGAGGTGCTACCCATGCCGAGTATTTATTTAAGCCCGTCCACACAGGAATATAACACGACCGTTTTGGGCAACAGCGAGGAATACTATATGAACCTCATCGCCGACGCCATGGAGCCTTATCTCGCCGCAAGCGGCATACGCTTCGGTAGGAACGACCCTGCAATGACGGCTCTCGACTCCGCAAGGCAGGCAAACGAGGGCGGCTATGACTTCTATCTCGCTTTGCATTCAAACGCGGCGCCCGACCCGTACGCCGGCACCGTCAGGGGTGCGGAGATATATTACTACCCAGGCAGCCGCGAGGGTCAGCGGGCGGCGACGATATTCGCAAACAACTACAAGGAGATCTATCCCCTGCCCGACAGGATAAAGATACTGCCACTCGGCACTTTTATCGAGCTTAACAAGACAAATATGCCCGCCATCCTCTTTGAGCTTGCGTATCACGACAACCTGCTTGACGCTTCGTGGCTCTCGCGCAATATAAATGAGATCGCACGCAATCTCGCCATCTCGGTCGCCGATTATTTCGGGGTCGAATTCGTCGATGTGCGCTACTTCGGCCAGGCGGTCATATCCACCGACGGCGGAGCGGTAAACGTGCGCGAAAAGCCGGACATCAACTCCCCCATCGTCGCAGCCCTGCCTGACGGCACGGTCGTCAAGGTCTATGAACGGGTCAACGACTGGTTCCTTATTGAGGACGGCTCGACCGCCGGATTCGTCAACGCCGAGTTCATCCGTCAATTGTAGGATTGATAAAAATTACTCCGAAAACCACAATATCTTTGGGTATTATGCAGAATTAGCCCAAAATATAAAAAATGTCTTGATTTTTAACCGAATGTTAATTATAATTGAATTGTATTTTTCAAGCGTCATTTTTGTATTTTTCGGTGAGGATGTGATTGCGATGGAGCTTCTGGAGCAGAGAATTGCCGAGCAGGGCAAGGTTATTGGCTCGGACATTATAAAAGTCGATATGTTCCTCAACCATCAGATAGACGTGGGATTGCTGTGCGAGATCGGCAAGGAATTCCGCAGGCTTTTTGCAGCCTCAAACATAAATAAAATAGTTACGATAGAAGCCTCAGGCATAGGAATAGCGTGTATAACTGCACAATATTTTTCTGTGCCTGTTGTTTTTGCCAAAAAAGGCGCTCACAGGAATGTTGGCAACAATCTCTACACCGCCGAGGTCCACTCCTTCACCAAGGGCGTGACCACCACCATCGGCATATCAAAGGATTACCTCAATGAGGGCGACCGTGTGCTCATCATCGACGACTTCATGGCAAACGGCCAGGCCGTCAACGGGCTGATAGACATTATCACTCAGGCGGGCGCTTCGGTCGAGGGCATAGGCATCGTGGTCGAGAAGGGCTTCCAGCCCGGCGGCGACGAGCTTCGCAAAAAGGGATATCATCTCGAATCTCTGGCAGTTATTAAGTCCATTGATGACGGTAAGATCATCTTTGGATAAAATATAAAATTTTTGGAGGTAAACAAAAATGAAGAAGTTCGCAAAGATCCTCGCAATTCTTATGGCACTCGCCCTTGTTTTCAGCTTCGCAGCTTGCGGCGGCAAGGACGACGGCAATAAGGACAGCTCCACCAGCGCCCCCGCAGCAGACGTAACCAAGTCGGCAAGTGAGCTCACGGTCGGTTTCATCTTCCTTCACGATGAGAACTCGACCTATGACCTCAACTTCATCAACGCAGCTGAAGCAGCTTGCAAGGCTACCGGCGCAAAGATCATCAAGAAGACCAACGTCCCCGAGAACAGCGCTTGCTACGAAGCAGCGGCAGACCTCGTTGACAGCGGCTGCGACATCGTCTTCGCCGACAGCTTCGGCCATGAGGACTTCATCATCCAGGCAGCTAAGGAATTCCCTAACGTCCAGTTTTGCCACGCAACCGGCACCAAGGCTCACACCGAGAATCTTGCTAACTACCACAACGCATTTGCTTCCATTTATCAGGGCCGTTACCTTGCAGGTATCGCAGCAGGCATGAAGCTCAACGAAATGATCGCTGCCGGTCAGTTCAAGGCTGAAAAAGCCAAGATCGGCTATGTCGGCGCCTTCACCTATGCAGAGGTTATCTCCGGCTATACTTCATTCTATCTCGGCGCAAAGTCAGTTTGCCCCACCGCTACCATGGAAGTTATCTTCACCGGCAGCTGGTATGACGAGGCTGCTGAAAAGGAAGCTGCCAACAAGCTCATCGCCAACGACTGCAAGCTCATCAGCCAGCACGCTGACTCCATGGGCGCTCCCACCGCTTGCGAGACCAAGGGTATCCCCAACGTTTCCTACAACGGCAGCACTCTTGCAGCTTGCCCCAAGACCTTCATCGTTTCCTCCAGAATCGACTGGACTCCCTACATGACCTACATGATCGAGTGCGTTGCTAACGGCAAGGCTATCGACGTCGACTGGTGCGGCGGCATCACCGAAGGCTCCGTCGTTCTCACCGACATCAACGAAGCAGTCGCGGCTAAGGGCACCGCAGAAGCCATCAAGGCAGCTGAAGAAGAGATGAAGGCCGGCACTCTCCATGTATTCGACACCGCTAAGGACAACTACATCACCGTTAAGGGCGAGAAGCTCAGCTCCTATATGGCAGATGTCGACACCGACGCTGACTACACCGCTGACACCGAGGCTGTTTCCGACGGTTACTTCCACGAGTCCGAGTACCGTTCGGCTCCGTACTTCAACGTACAGATCGACGGCATCACTCTCCTCAACAGCAAGTTCTAATTCCATATAACATTACGGGCGGAGCATGATCTGCTCCGCCCGAATAAATTTTATATTTACCGTTTTAATTTTGAAAAGCCGATTATCACGCCTAAAGCTAATCGGCTTTTGAGATTTAAAAGTAGGAGGAACCAAAGTGGGCACAAACGCTGCAATTGAACTCAAAAACATAACCAAGACCTTTGGGCACGTCGTTGCCAATAAAGACGTCTGCCTGACCGTTAACCGTGGCGAAATCCTCTCAATCCTCGGCGAAAACGGCAGCGGCAAAACCACGCTGATGAATATGATATCCGGCATTTATTTCCCCGACCACGGCCAAATATTCATCAACGGCGAGGAGATAGTCATCCGCTCCCCCAAGGACGCCTTTGACTACAAGATAGGCATGATACATCAGCATTTCAAGCTCGTCGACGTATTCTCGGCGGCTGAGAATATCGTGCTCGGTCTCGACGAAAAAGAGGGCTATAACCTCAAGCGCTCCTGCGCCAAGATAAAGGCCATCAGCGAGCAGTACGGCTTTGAGATTGACCCCAACAAAAAAATATATGAAATGTCCGTCTCCGAGAAGCAGACCGTTGAGATAATCAAGGTGCTTTACAGAGGCGCGGATATACTTATTTTGGACGAGCCGACCGCCGTGCTCACCCCGCAGGAGACCCGCAAGCTCTTCACCATCCTGTGCCGTATGCGCGACGACGGCAAGGCGATAATCATCATCACTCACAAGCTCCACGAAGTGCTTGCCCTCTCCGACAGGGTATCCGTCCTGCGTAAGGGCGAATACATCGGCACGGTCAAGACCTCCGAAACCAACGAATCCCAGCTCACCGAGATGATGGTCGGCAAAAAGATAAGCCTCAACATCGAGCGTAGCGAGCCGCAGAACCCCGAAGCACGCCTTGAGGTCAATGATCTGAGCTGCGTCAACCGTGAGGGCACAAAGCTGCTGAGCGACGTCACCTTCACCGCTTACTCCGGTGAAATCCTCGGCATCGCGGGCATTGCCGGCTCCGGTCAGAAGGAGCTGCTCGAGGCCATCGCGGGGCTCCACCCGACCGTCGCCGGGGCCTCCATCGTCTACACGCCCGTGGGCGGTGAGGCGCGCGAGCTGATCGGATCCATAGCGGGTCTCCAGCCCGTCAAGGAGGGCAACATCCTCTACAACAACCCCAAGAACGGCAAGATAGACAACCTGCGTGACAAGACCCCGCTCCAGATAAGAGAGCTGGGAGTCCGTCTCTCATTCGTACCCGAGGACAGGCTCGGTATGGGTCTTGTGGGCAACATGGATATCGTTGACAACATGATGCTCCGCAGCTACCGCAAGGGCAAGACCTTCCTGCTTGAGCGCAAGCAGCCCAAGGATCTGGCTCAGAAGATAATCAACGACCTCGAGGTCGTCACCCCCGGCGCAAGCACCCCTGTCAGACGCCTTTCGGGCGGTAACGTCCAAAAAGTGCTCGTCGGCAGAGAGATTGCGGCATCCCCGACCGTATTCATGGCAGCTTACCCCGTCAGAGGCCTTGACATCAACTCCTCCTACCTTATATATAATCTTCTCAATAAGCAGAAAGAAAGCGGCGTCGCCGTTATATTCGTCGGCGAGGATCTGGACGTGCTGCTTGAGCTGTGCGACAGGATCCTTGTCATCAACTCAGGCAAAGTGACAGGCATTGTCGACGCCCGCACCGCCACCAAAGAAGAAGTCGGACTTCTTATGACCAAAAATGACGGAGGTGAGAACCATGAGCAAGCCGAATAAGCAGCATCACGAGCCGCTCTTCCACATTGCAAAGCGTGCGGCCATCCCCTTCTGGCAGTCATGGATAATCAGAATTCTCTCTATTTTAGCCGCGCTGATAGTCTGCGCCGTCGTCACCGTGCTGCTCACGGGCGAGAATCCCTTCGCTGTCTACGCCACCATGTTTGAGGGCGCATTCGGCACAAAGAGAAGAATTTGGGCGCTCATGCAGAATCTCGCAATGCTCCTTTGCGTTTCGCTTGCCGTTACTCCGGCTTTCAAGATGAAATTCTGGAATATCGGCGCCGAGGGTCAGGCGCTCGTCGGCGGCCTTGCCACCGCGGCGTGCATGATACTCTTCGGCGACCAGCTCCCCTCATATTTCCTCATCCCGCTGATGATAATCACCAGCATTGCGGCGGGCGCTGTTTGGGCGTTTATCCCCGCTTTCTTCAAGGCGAAGTGGAACACTAATGAGACTCTCTTCACCCTTATGATGAACTACATTGCAATGCAGATAGTTTCATTCTTCTGCTACAAGTGGTCAAACCCCAAGGGCTCGGGTCACATCGGCGTCATCAACGCTTCCACCAATGCGGGCTGGTTCCCCAAGATCGGCGGTCAGGCTTATCTGCTTAACATAATCATCGTCGCAGTGCTGACGGTCGTTATGTATATCTATCTCAAATACAGCAAGCACGGCTACGAGATATCCGTTGTCGGCGAGAGTGAAAACACCGCAAGATACATCGGCATCAACGTCAAAAAGGTCATAATGAGAACGATGCTTCTCTCCGGCGCAATATGCGGCCTGAGCGGTCTGCTCCTCGTTGCGGGCACCGACCACACCGTCACCAGAGACACCATAGCGGGCAGAGGCTTCACCGCAATAATGGTTTCATGGCTTGCAAAATTCAACCCTATCTATATGGTGCTGACCTCCTTCCTGCTCGTGTTCCTTGAGAAGGGCGCCGACGAGATCTCGACCAGATTCGGCCTCAACGGCTCATTCTCCGAGATCCTGACAGGTATCATCATATTCTTCATCATCGGCAGTGAATTCTTTATCAATTACACCATCAAGTTCCGTGAGTCCAAAAAGGAGGCGAGCAAATAATGATAGTTGCATTCATTCAGCGTGCAGTCATGCAGGGCATCCCCCTTTTGTTCGGCTCAACGGGCGAGATCATCACCGAGAAGGGCGGCAACCTTAACCTCGGTATCCCCGGCATCATGTATGTTGGCGGCATCTCGGGCGTTATCGGAGCCTTTGTCTACGAGAGCTCGGCGGCGGAGATTAATCCGTTCCTCTCCGTGCTCATTCCCCTGCTCGCGTCAATGTTCGGCTCTCTTGTGATGGGTCTTATCTATTGCGTGCTCACCGTAACCCTCAGGGCAAATCAAAATGTCACCGGTCTTGCGCTTACCACCTTCGGCGTCGGCTTCGGCAACTTCTTCGGCGGCTCGCTCATCAAGATCACGGGCAGCGAGCTTCCCTCGATAGCCCTCACCGCAACGAGCAACAACTTCAAGACCGAGCTTCCCTTTGCGACCAAGCTCGGCTGGTTCGGCGAGGTGTTCCTCTCCTACAGCTTCCTTGCCTACGCCGCGATCATAATCGCCCTTGTCGCTGCCTATTTCTTCTCCCGCACCAAGTCGGGTCTCCAGCTCCGCGCCGTCGGCGAGAACCCCGCAACAGCTGACGCAGCAGGCATCAACGTGAGCAAATACAAGTATCTCTCCACCTGCATCGGCAGCGTGATAGCGGGTCTCGGCGGCCTCTATTACGTCATGGATTATGCCTGCGGCGTATGGTCAAACGACGGCTTCGGCGACAGAGGCTGGCTCGCCATCGCCCTTGTCATATTCGCCGTGTGGCGCCCGAATATCGGCATACTCGGCTCGATACTTTTCGGCGGACTTTTCATCATCCACAACTATATCCCGAACCTCGCATTCGAGACCCAGGAGCTGCTGAAGATGACACCGTATGTTGTCACCATCGTCGTGCTCGTGGTGATAAGCATGAGGCAGAAGAGGGAGAATCAGCCCCCCGCAAGCCTCGGCCTGCCGTATTTCCGCGAGGAACGGTGACGCCGGACGGCGCAAACGAAAAGCAAAAACAGGAGAGCGGCAGGTAGCTGTCCATAAAACAGGTTTCACGAAACAAATAATATGGCAGTTGCCGGACAAGGGTTGCTGACAAAAAGGGGTATGTGCCGTTAAGACACATACCCCTTTGCTTTTTTGCCGTTTTAAAGGTTGATTATGGCTGATTTTTTGCCGTCACGCGTCTTTCGGAGGGCGCTTGATGGGATTTGCCGCCCTACTTGAAAAGCGGGCTGAAACAGTCGCTTTGCCAAAGGGAAGTGAGAGCTATGTATTATCCAGAGGATACTGCAAGGAAGATTAGTTCTGATTCATTCCGAATGGTTCATAGGTCAGCAGCTTTTTCTTCCAGAGAGTCTCTGCATCAATGATTTGATTGTCTGGAAGTGCCTTGGACAAAACCTGCAACACTGAAAACTGCAAATCGTGGCAACTATGATTTACAGACTTCAAGTGGCTGATCATTCCCTTGTTGTTTCCGTGACCGCCCGTAGCGACGTAGACAGACCAACGCCCCAGCAGGCCGTCATAGCCATAGGTCGAGCCGACATATCTGTCTCCCGTCTTAGTGTCCACAATCAGATAGACCGCATTGACCGCAGCCATGGCCACCTGCCACAGCTCATAGTCCGTATCGTTTTCGACAACTTCTTTTAGTTCATCGAAAGATAGAATAAGATTTTCAAATCCCACAAAAGGCTTCTGGTTCTTTGACTCAATTGCCACGATGGGCTTTTTGGTGGTAGCTTTTTGATGCCACATCCGAGCTGACCCGCCTCAGTCAATCACCAGCTTTCCCTCGTACTCTTTCAGCAAATCCACATATTGCAAATCAAAAAACGCCATTTCGCCACGGTATTCCATGGCTTCACAGTCAGGTAATCCGGCAGGGCATACATCCGGTGTATCAGGCACAGAACCATTGACACGATAACAAGAGTGCAGTCTCGCGTATGTACCGCCATCGCTGACGAATGTGATTCAGTAGGAATATCCTTTGTTGAACCCGTCTTTTTGGTGCTGTGTATATTCATGCGCCATACCGGCTTTATAACATTCTCTGAAACGCTCGTCAGATAATGCATGACGGATCAGCTTGACATCTTTCGGGTCAAGCCCCACATTTTTAAGCACATCGGAAAAGTTCAAAATCGCCATGGAAGCCCCTCCTTATTTTGTTCTCTATTTCAAATTCTACCACAGATTTTTTCGTTGTAAAGCGCACTTTCCCACTCACGCAGAATCTCCGCCAGCTCCGGCGGCAGACGTTTGCGGCACTCGTGCCGCAGTTCCTCCGGCACGCCGTAGAACGCCTCGGCGATGCTGCCGGTGATGGCGGCGAGGGTGTCGCTGTCGCCGCCGAGGGACACCGCCGTGCGGAGAGCATCCTCAAAATCTGTGCTTTCCAGAAACGCAGTGATAGCCTGCGGCACGGTCTCCTGACAGCTCTCCACATGATGATAGGTTGGACGGATCTCATCGCAGGTACGGCTGAGATCATAACCAAACTTGCGCTCCACATGTGCTTTGATCTCCGCCTTACCGTGACCGGTGCGGGCAAGGAAAATCGCCGCAGCGACAGCCTGCGCGCCCTTGATGCCCTTCGGATGATCATGCGTCACCTCGGCGGTGAGCTGCGCCAGATGCAGCGCCTCCTCCATATCCTCCGCCAGCCACGCCGCAGGAGAAACTCGCATAGCGCTTCCATTGCCATAGCTATGGTAGGGCTGTGGAGCATCCGCATATAACCAACGGCTAAACCGCGCACCGTAACCCCTGTCGGGATAGCTGCGGCCCAGTCGCTGCATCTCCCGCACCAGTGCCGTTTTGATGGCGGTATCGTCTTGCCCACGGCTGCTGAGCAGCGCCTTCGCCACCGCCAGCGTCATCACCGTGTCGTCGGTAAAGTCGGAACGGCGGCTGAACAGGGGGAAATCCTTCGCCTTATAGTTGTTGCAGTCGAACTCGTAGGGGCTGCCCACGATGTCGCCCAAAATCGCGCCGTACATATCCTTACCTCCCTCTTTTCTGCACATCCTCGTCGATGCGGCGCTTCCAGTCGGCGCTGAGCGGCCGGGCGGCGCGGACGCTGCACACGGCTTCGCTGATGACCTCGTAATTGAGCGCTGTGCCCGCCTCGTCGCACTTGTAGTTCACCGAGCGGTCCGCACCGATGCCGAAACGTGCCGCCTCCTTGGCCGCGTCGATGTTTGCGCCGAGGAACAAAAACTCCCAGCCGTACTTCTCCTTCTGCCGTTCAATCATGCGGCGCACACGCTCGTAATCGTAGCGGCGGCTGGCGTTTTCGTAGCCGTCGGTGGTGATGATGAACATCGTCTTTTCCGGCACGTCCTCCCGACGGGCGTACTTGTGGATGTTGCCGATGTGGTGGATGGCGCCGCCCACGGCATCCAGCAACGCCGTGCAGCCGCAGGTGAAATACTCCTTTTCCGTCAGGGGCGGCACCTCGCTCAGCGGCAGGCGGTCATGGATAACCGTGCTGTCGTTGGCGAAAAGCACCGTGGAGACCAGCGCCTCGCCTGCCTCCTTCTTTTGCTGTGCGAGCATGGAGTTGAAGCCGCCGATGGTGTCCGCCTCCAGCCCCGACATAGAGCCGCTGCGATCCAAAATAAAAACCAATTCCGTCATAAAAAAGCCCTCCTTCGTTTGTCTGTGCTCACATTGTAGCGCATCCGAAGGAGGGTTTGGTCGCCTGTGGGGCGACATTTATGAAGTTTTCAGACGTTCCGCCCACTCAGCTTCTTTGAAGCCGACCAGCACGAAGTCATTGCCCACCAGCAGCGGGCGCCTGACCAGCATCCCGTCTGCTGCAAGGCGCTTCAGCATCTCGTCCTCGCTCATGTGGGGCAACTTGTCCTTTAGCCCCATAGATTTGTATAGCAGACCGCTGGTGTTAAAAAACCTTTTCAGCGGCAGCCCGCTGCGCTGATGCCACGCAGACAGCTCTTCATAAGTAGGATTTTCCATTTTGATGTCCCGGAATGTATAAGAAATGCCGTTCTCGTCCAGCCACTTCTGCGCCTTCTGGCAGGTGGTGCATTTGGGGTAGCAGATAAAAGTCATGGTGTTACGCTCCTGATAGTCTTTATGTAGTTGGTCGCCTCGCACTTACAATTCAGCCAGAACATACTCTTTCAGCACATCTCGCATGTTCACAACGAGGTCAATGGATTTATTCATAAGCTCCGGATAGTTTTCCTGATTTTTGAAATCCAACCCCTTGATATATGTGCAAATCAGAGAGGATTTTTTGTTGTCCAGTCTCTCCCATGACAGCGCCATTCCCATCGCCGCTTCTATTTCTGTCTTGTGCTGCTTCATATAGTCAAAGCGTTCCTTGCTGTCAGCAATCCACAGCCCAACTCTTATCTTATGCTCTTTGTTGACCAAGTCGATTGAAATTTGACATTCCGATGAACCAACTGCAACAGAATACCAATGATCCGTGGTCGCTTTACGCTTGTTAAAAGGCTTGCCGCGCTGCTCAAGAATATCGTTAAACTGCGTCCAAAACTCCAATCTGCAGCCCTGAGACTCGTTCATCCCCTTATCCTGTGAAATGCGTTTCACAATTTTTGCAAAATCGTTGGGTTGCTCAATAATCTTAAATTGCGGTGCAGGCTCTGAATCGCCTATCTTGTAGGCATGGATCTCTATCAAGAAAAAGGAAATGCTATCATCTGTGTGTTTGTTGAGCCACTCGATGGCGCTTGCGTGTTCATCACGCGCGGCAGCAACTACCCACACAACAACAGAAGCGTCAAGACCGGATGCATAGGTCAATATTTTCCCTAAGTGGTCATGGTTGGTCTGTTCAAGCTGATTTTCAATGAGCACGACTTTCCCTGTGATCTCATCTCTGCATAGAATATCGCAACGATAACTACCAACAAGCCTTTCTGTTTCAATATCCGTTAGCGACAAGTTAAGTACATTTCCAAGCTCTTGAATGTTCTCTTCCGCAGCAAGCCACTTTGAAAAATCATATTGTTCATGCAGCCAGACTTTTCTTATATCGACCTCGTGCAGTTTTCCAAGTTTCATTTTTCTTTTCCTTCCTTTACGTCTATGCCCCCAGCAAACTCTGGTCGAACGCGAACAGCGCCTCGTTGATCTTGAAAATGTCGTAGTCCCGCTGCATGATGAAATACTCGATGATGACATCAAACTTGCTGCTGGGGCTGAGGGCGTAGCCCGCGCGGGCGATGAGGTCGCGGGTCTCCGGCAGGCTCAGCTCCAGCGCGATGGCGAAGGCCACCGCCGTGGGCTTGGAGGGCTTGTAGTCCGGGTTGTTGCGGATCTTCGAGAACAGCTTGCGGTCTACGTTGGCCTTCTTGTAGACCTCTGCGTCCTTTTTTCCGCTGCGGTCGATGAGCCTCAACAGCGTCTCCGAAAATCCGGCGTCCAGATGCGCAAGCGCCTCGTCCAACCCAGAGGCCGCCATGGTCGCGTCCTCGTAGGCGGTCAGCATCCGGCTTTCGACGACGCCCATCCGGCGCGTCCGCTCCCGTCGAGAATCGGTGTGGGCATCCACATAGTGGTCGTCGATGTAGGCGGCGATGTCCGCGAAAAGCTTATTGCCGATCTGGTACGCCGCGCGGTCGAAAATGACGAGGTAGACTGTCATGTCGTTGTGCAGCAAAAACGCACCGATGGTGTCCACCGCCACGCGGAGCGCCTGATCCTTGGGATAGCCGAAAACACCGGAGGAGATCAGCGGAAAGGCGACCGTTTCGCAGCCGTGCTTCTTCGCCAGCGCAAGGCTTGAGCGATAGCAGGAGGCGAGTTGTTCCCGCTCACCGTACTTACCGCCGTTCCACACGGGGCCCACGGTGTGGATCACATATTTGCACGGCAGGCGGTACGCGCCGGTGATCTTGGCCTCGCCAGTCCGGCAGCCGCCCAGCGTCCGGCACTCTTGGAGCAGCTCCGGCCCCGCCGCACGGTGGATGCAGCCATCCACGCCGCCTCCGCCCAGCAGAGATTCCTTCGCCGCGTTGACGATGGCGTCCACGCTCATTTTCGTAATATCATTGCGAACAATTTCAAGAGGCATGGTTCTATCCCTCAATTTCTATCATTCAAAATTAAGTCAATTCGCCGTTGTTCTCCAGCTTTTCCACTTCAGACAGTTCTTCCCAATCCTCACGATTTCCGCAC
>OIBF01000332.1_pt1 | contig 16123 bp, 13 predicted proteins | sample 1580921 | NCBI WGS metagenome assembly OIBF01 (sample SAMEA3882506, study PRJEB24775) | human gut metagenome | biome: human-associated habitat; feature: intestine environment; material: feces | place: Netherlands | collected 2009/2010
TTGCCGAGGCAGTGGCACTGGGTCAGGAGGTGATGAGCCATCCTAAGGGCGAGCCTCTGGAGTGGACATTCTGGCTGACGAGGGACGACATCGAGCTGATGCGCAGCCCCAACCGCCTCTTCATGGTAGCCAACTATGCCGAGGAGCAGATACTGAAGTATTACAAGGTGCCATTGCCCGACACGCCACTGGAGTACATCAAGTTCCGCTACACCTCGGAGATTCTGGAGAAGATTGGTGTCAACCCTGCCCTGCGCCAGAACCTGAACTCTCACAACATCGGTGCCGTGATGTCTCGTCTGGGATTCAAGAAGATTCACAAGGAGCACAGCAATACACTCCCACGCTTACCATTACGCATGCTAACGGAGCAGTGAGATAGCAGAAAGTCTGCATATACCAGGCATCGCCCATCGGTGCCACCTTATTAATAATGGCTATCACATAGTAAAATCGGGCTACTAAGCTCCATCCCCGAAAAGTAGCTTAAATAAAAGGGGAGCGGGAACCGTTCGCCCGATATATCAATATTTTATTCCACATATTTTCTGCCATACAGCTCACCTAGCAAGGCTTGCTTCTGAGCGATATGATATAGTTTCTTCCAATCCGCCTCCTTCAAAAGAAGTATGTATATCCTTCTCCGAGAAAATACTGAATCGCAAGAAATCAAAGAAAATCTTTTGTTGTTTCAACATAAAGTTGTACTTTTGCACGCATGAAAGATAAATTACAAAGAGCCATCGGTCATATTATACCGACGCTCCTATTCATTATATTACTTCCTATATCGGTAGTCTTCTCTCCCATTCACTGGCTGTACAAGACTATCCGAAGATTTTTTCTGCGATAAATCTTGCAGGAAACAGCAAGCCTGCCATCACATAACGCTTACGGGTATGCGGTTCCTTCCACATTCGATAAACAAAGCGGAGATTCGTTTTATCCACCCATGCAGGATAGTAATCTATCTCATTTTTGGAAGTCTGATGGATAAATCCACCACAGGTAAATCCGACACCCTGATAACCGGCATTCTTCACCTTTAGCAGGAACTTCTCTTGCATCAAGGCTCCCATTCCAACTATCAAGAAATCTGAATTCAGTTTAACGATATGCTTTGCCTCTTCATCCATTTCTTGTTCTGAAGCAAAGTAACCATTACGATAACCTGCAAACTTCACCTTTGGATACCGCTCACGGAATATCTCCACGGCCTTCTCCACCTGCTCCTGCTTAGAAGCCACAATATAGATGGTCTTTCCATGCTCCTCTGCATACGAGAACAACTCCGGTGCCATCGAAGTCATATCAAAGCTCCTTCTTGTCACCTGCTTGCCATAAACCAATTTGATGGCTTTCACCAACAAACCACCATCGGCAAATATACCATCCATCTTACCAAATAGCCCTTTATTATCCAGAGCTGTGAGATAAGATACAGGATTGAGGTAAGTATAAACCGTACCCTTATTTTCAAATATTTGATTGACGGAAGAACTTTCCGTTGATAATATTTTATCTACTAATATGCTCATTTTCATCAATGTTTTAGAACCCTTACAGAAATCTCTTTACCCATCGGTACCACCTTTCCTAAATACTTGACTGAATGCAAAGCATCAACCAACTCCTTATATCCGTCAACATTAGGAATTTTCACATTATCACCAACCCTTTTGAATTTTTCAAAAGAATCTCCCATTGCCGTCAGACAATGAGGAATTTCCTTCAAGTGCAACATTCTTTTCGCAATACACTTAGCAGATGCCATCGCCTTCAACACCTCATCCCCAGATTCTTCCAATGCTTTGATAAACAAGCCATAATCAAATTCAGATTCATCTTCCATATAATAATACAAAAAGCGATTAGCCACCTTCGAATTCATATAATCAAATGAAACATATTTTTTCCTTAACACATAGAACAACTGTTCTTCATTCAAGAGAGCAACCTGTTCTTTCCAGATTTCTCCCAAGAAAAGATTGTCAAAGATTGCATAAGCGAAGTCTTTATTTAGACATGTTTCCTTGATAATGGCAGATAAAAGTGTGTCAAAACCTGTTTCTATTTCCGTTTTACTCTTAATATCATCTGCTAGCTCAGCCCGATGCCTATTCATGAAGTCTACAAGCTCTTTCGAAAACTTATTATCTTCCGAAGTATAATATGTCTTTACATTGTCAAGGCTGGCTAAGATTTTGTCTGCATCAATTAAAAATGCCAATAAATCAGGATCCATTTCTTCACCATCCTTTACCAAGAAGTCCTTATAGTATATTAAATCTATTTTTGTTTCATATTTTACACTATTATTTTTCAACAATCCTATGACTTCCTCTTCTGATACAAAGTTTTCATCTTTCTCCTTAACTACGTTCTCGGCAAACCCATTTATATCATCTTGAACATACTTTTTCAAAAATTGAAGATTACCATTCAAAATGCAAGAGTATACAGAACCGTCTTGATCTTCAACCTCCAATCCCTTCTTTTCTGCAACAAACCTTATGTTGTTCAAGTTTAATTGGAACATTCCAAATTCACAAATATACTCCAGCAATCGAGTGCAAAAAGGCGTATTTCCATCCTTTAACGTCTTTACTTTCAAACAGATTGTATCTAATATACTCAAAGCCTTATTTTCGTCACACAAAGCAAAAGCTTCCCAATATTCATTAATGTCATTCAGATGTTCCCCGATAGGATGGTATTCATTTATCCTCCTAATGTCATCAATCTCTGCATGAGCAAATACCAAAGCCATCATCTTAAGTTTAACTTGTAGGGAATGTGTTTTATCCGCAAACAGTTCATCCACAAACCCTATATGAAAGCGCACTAATCTTCTCACAAAAACAGAAACACTTCCGTAATGCCGAACATAATCATATATAGCGTCCAAACCTTCTGTTTGCAACAATGTAGCGAAGAACATATAACATTGATTGGCGTATGTCTCCTCCTTCTCCAGTAAGAATTGGAGCAAACAGAAATTTACGATGGCAGGTTTGTTATAATCCGTATTTTTCAAGTTTGTTACAATTGTTTCTACTTCCGTCAACTTGTAACCATATCCCTTCGGTTTATCAAATTTTACAGACATTAAGAAATCATGGTCTTGTTGGGTCATTCTACCCTCTTGAAATATTGAGATATAGTAGAAATAGTCTTCATCAATATATCCTTCTTTCAAAAGATAGCCAAGAATATCATATTCCGATTTTCTTTTATCATCCAGCTGCTGATATGCCTCAACATAAGCAAACACACCTTGCACATTGTCCACTAAATCATGCAATTGGAAATTCTCAAGATAAGTCAATTTATTATCCAAGCGGTTACGCTCATTGTACAATCTATCCAATTCGCCATCGTTTCTTTTCTCAATCAACTCCTTGCGCTTTTCATAATCGAATTTCTCACCCAAAGCTTGCATTATCTGATCCCTACTTATAGGCTTACACCTTCCATTAAAGGAAGGATACCCCATTTTTCCCTGTAGAATCAAAGATACATAATCGTCAGAAAAAAGTTGCTCTACAGAAACATCATAACCATTAAAATCTTTTGGACATTTATCTTTTCCAGGGATTTGTCTGAGAAAATTCGCAATTACCAATGCATTCAATTCACTTATACTTTCTAGATTCTCATCGTTTATTTTCTTCACCTCATCATTTATTTTCCTCATACGCGTCTGTATAAGGTTTCTCTTTTCTTTCTTTAGCAAAGGCACAGAAGCAAACACATCATACAACATACCCTTACCTTGATGCAGCAAGCAAAAGTCTTTCGGATATAGATTTTTATAAAGGATGATAGCCAACAAATGTTGCAAGTTGAGCTTTGCATCAAGCACTTGATAATAAAGGGTAAACTCATTGACGATATTTTTCAAAACCCTCGTATCATTGACAAAATGCGAAATGTCCGTTAAGAATTCGGTAGAGAGACTATTCTTAGGTAATTGCAATGCCATAAAGCTTCTCTTAAACAAATCGCCAGAGTTTGAGACATTCACATACGGAATCACAGGAATGATATAGTCAAAGAACTTCGTTCTGTCCTCAGGGCAGCCAAACACATCATCGCATAATGCATAAACAAAAACCACCCTTCTATTGATTTCCTCCGAGTAATTGAGAAGTTGGTTGAGTTCTCTCAGCTTCGTAAAAATGCGAATATCCCCAAATCGGTCGAGGTCTTCGAAGAATACCACCTCATATTTCTTCCTTTGGAAGAGATACAGGATTTCATCCAAATACCGATTCATTGCCGTTACATTCTTCTTATCCTCTACCTCCAGATTGGCAGAACTTACATTTACACCCAGATTCTTTAGCCCTAATCTTTTCAGAAAATGTACCAATTTGAATACCAAGAAAGCCAGCCCCAACACAAGTACTGCTAAGGATATGACATTAATGTACTCTTGTTTAAAGACAGAACTTACTTTAGGAAGCAATTTTTGCAACCATTCTGCTTTAAACAAACATACATAACTTGCTGCCATCAAGCAAAGCAGCAATGTCCACAATATTTTGCCCCCAAGGCTCGTACGCTCAATTCTTCCAAAGCGAGACTCAGAGATGTCTGACATCTTAACCTGGTAAAATAGCTGTTGTAGGATTCTATACTCCAACCGATTCTCGTCCTTGTCTTCATTACCTCCTTCTTCACCAAATGAAGCAAGCGACACATATACAGTTTTATAGTCTGTAAAACAAGCCTTGAACGTTTTCAGGATGGAACTTTTACCAGCCCCATAAGCACCCGATAGGGCTATATTGTGAACATCTGGATTATCAATGGCAGCCTTTAATCGCCGTATATATTCCTTGTGAGCCTCTGCATCCGATTTTGGTGATAGCAAAAGCAAAGAAGGCATAGTATCACTTAGCTCCCACTTTTGTATTTTCCTTGCTAAATAGTTCGAAGCCTTAATAACTAAGGTACGAAAGAAAGTCACAACCCTTCCTCTCATCCATAGGCAACAAAACACGAACTTAGCATACATGTCTCTCACCCATCGCCCACATAGCAACAAGCAGGTAGTAAATAACAATAAGAATAGATAGAACTTATCCCAACTTTTCCATATACCAATAAGAGCCAAGGTTATACTAAACAGTACTAAAAGTCTATATATTAGATTAAAACACTCCATATGAAACATTACTCATTGAAAACGGGGGATGGCACAGGTCTTCTTTGAACATTTTTATCAGCACTAATTACCCTAGAGATATCGACCTTATTTTGGACAACATATACCTTCATAATACTCTACCAGCTTTTTAGCTTCTCTTTGAATACTGTAACCAGCTTTTTCAATAGCGACGATGGCATCCTTAGATCGTAGTTCACGATCCTGCATACAATGACTATTCTCTACAGTATGAACCCAATCCGATATTGGCGCTTGAAGAGAGAGAAAGCAGAGATTACCAGTTTTATCAGCTTCGGCGGTTATCGTATCAGAAACCACACACTGTAGTCCATTAGCTTGCTGCTCTACAAGTGTTAATGGTAGTCCTTCATATAGAGATGGCATGATAATAATATCAGCGGCATTAAGATACTCCGACACATTATCAATATTACCAGTAAAAGTAACTTTATTCGTAAGTCCTAAACACGCTACCTTTTGTTCTATCTCTGTACGCATAGCACCATCACCTATTAAAAGCAGATGATAACGAGAATCATTTTTTGCTAATTCGGCAAAAACATCAACAAGGAAAGACTGATTCTTTACAGGCATAAAATATCCTACATGACCTATAAGTATATCAGTTTCCGTTAATGCCAACTTAATTCGAAAAACCTCTCTAGCCTTATTATCAAAAGAGAATTTCTCAACATCCACACCATTGTTAATAATTTCAAAAGGCTTGAGACCGAACATAAATTTACCGGCGCTTTCTCCGCAAGCTAAACGATCTGTACACAAGCAATCAAACAAACCTGCTAAAAGCTTATGTAAAGCGACGCTATTACATCCCGTACTATGTGCATGGATAATTCTCACTTTGCAGCCTGCTAGTTTTGCTGCAAGCAACTCAAGTACTACCGTGTGACTATTCCCATGAACATGAATTGCATCATACTTATTCTGCTTGATTATCTTACAAAGTGACCATATATACCGCAACACATTCTTTCTTTTCAAAGAATAAAGCGCAGCACCTTTTTCTTCCAAAAAGTTAACATAAAATGCATCAGGATTATTAATAGCCACATAATCAAAGGCTACGTCATTCTCCATCGCTTTAAGATAGTTAAAAATGACGTTAGTAATTCCATTCTTATCTGTTGGAACCGTGTTAATTACAAGAATCTTCATTGTCTTAAAAAATACTCAATTAGTCCTCGATAATAGACATCTGAAAAACGATAAGCATCTCCTACCTCATCTCTTCCATCAAATTCTTTTAAGTATATATTCGATTTAACATCCGACAGATTTCTAGATGTAAAAATCACCTTTTTAGCAACAGGTAATTTATCAAAATCATAGATATCCTTAATTGTACACAGATTCTGCTCCATGCCAATCACCATAATATTGTTCCAATTTATTCTACCAGCTCTCCTATACCACTTTTCTGCAGCTTCTTTTTCACTATGATAGTGCAAAAACTGAATTTCCACCTTACCATCTAGTAAACCAATAGGATACCAATGAGACCACTTAGATCTACGCTCGTCACCCAATGGATATTTAGAGTGTTTTACAAACGTCAGTTTAGCTTCTGTTAAATAGTATCTAAGTTTACTCACAAATTCAATGTAATCAGGAGTCCAGATATATAAACCCAAAGTAGGCGAATTATACCTCATATTCAAATCCTGCATAATGCGACCTGCAAAACAATTATTAGAAATGACTGTTGTATCATCATTGATACATTTAGCAATCTGCGGGATTAAGTGCTGACGAGATTGAAGTTCACGTTTATCTCTTAGATTAATTCGAAAATCATTTAACGCTTTTACTAATGGGATTCTTAACAACTTACTTTTTGCCCCCCCGTAGTTGCATTATCCATAGGCTTATAGCCATTCAAAGCCTTTCTCAGACAATCTATAGAATTTGCACGTTGCATATTCAGGATTTTATCTATTTTCAAATAATCAATAGGAGTTGTTAAAACCTTCTGAATCTCTTCAATACTATCTTCGTTAGTAAACAATCTATTCTCCAAGCCCACCAATTTTAAAAGTGATGTGATTCGACTAAGTTTACTTTTGTCACCTGCATAGATAACAAACTGGCGATGATACAAGAGAGAGAGAACGGTTCCATGAAACGAATCTGTAAACACATATTTTGCTGATGCAATATTAGCAATCCATTTTTCTATTCTTTCTGGATATGCCGTTTTTATATTCTTTAATTGGCGCAAGCTACCAATAGAGCGAACACCACAAGATAAGTTTTTCCCAAGAGTAACAGCACGGCGATAAAATTCCGCATCATTTACAATCTTATATACAACAATATCATCGCTCTGCTTTATGCTTCCCGTAATTTCTGGATAAGATGGGAACAAGAGTACAGGATCAACCACCTGGGTTGCATCCAGTCCAAACTCATTCTTACAGATTTCTACACCTTTATCTTCACGAATAAGTCGAGTAGAAAAACGGCTCAATAAACGCTTAACATGCTCCTTCTTGGCAAAAGCAGAATTATTCCAGGTACTTGTACCAAAACTAGAAGCATACGAAATACGTTTAACCTCTTCACCACCAAAATCAAGGAAATAAGCCAAAGCATACTCTTTTGAAATAACAGGATTCCATGTCTGGTCACTGCCGACAAGATAGACATCCGATTTAGGAGGATTTTGCTGCAATTCTTCCAAAGACTTATAAAGCCTAGTCTTATTAATAAAGAACTTCTCTCTAAAACGATTAAAGCGATATCGCTTAAGACTAAAAATAATCTTCGTGAAAAGGCTCTCGTGATGAGCCATGTGAAGATTGATGATTTCAGGAGTATACCCCAACTCTTTTACGGCTCTATAAGTTGCATAAGCTTGTAGAGTTGCTCCATAATTATCCTCATCGTGATAAGTTATAATTGAAACTTTCATATCTTATTAATTATCTTTTTTACTATGATTCGATATATTTTATACAACATCCAAGGACTATACTTACTAAATGCAAAAGCATAAATAGCTTTAAGTGTACTATAATTTAAATATCGGAAAGCATAGGAGAGATATTTTCTCTCTGGAAGCATAAACGTATTGTCCTTACACAAACAGATTCTTTTATTATGAGCAACAATATCCGAAAGATCGGCATCATGCACCTCTAAAAATGCTTGAGCATCCTTCAAAAATGCTATAGATTTATCAGAATGAGCTAAAATAGCAGAAACACCATCTATATGCTGTTCTTTAAAATCAGAAACTCCCCAATAATCACCAATCGTAAAGTCGGACATTCTATGAGTACCCGCAAACTGACATTTATAGCATGAATAGCGATTGGTCATCTCGCAGGCAAAGCCTGTGCTGATAAGATTACGCTTGTTGGTATAGTCATGGATAAAACCTTTATCGTCCATAACCTTGAGGTTATATTTGAAACCACGAGGAGCCCAACCATGTTCCTTTGTTCTAAAAGATACAATTTCCTTAACTTGATAAGGCTCACACTCTATAAACTTATTTATCAGAAATCTTGAAGGTACTCCGCCACAAATCAAATCAACGGTAATCAATCTACCAGAATATTTGCGCTTTCCAAGATAACCATACAAACCAGCCACCTGACAACCTGTTCCTGAGAACAAAACGAGTTTACCTTGTTTTAAGTTGACAGAGACAGTTTTATAAATTCCCTCCGCATTACTCTGGGTATATTTTGATCCCTGAAGTTTGTTAAGCTCATCCACTTTTTCGATGCAGATATGCTTTACCAGAACCCCATCCACATTGGAAGCTCCGCATACGACTCCCCCTTTCGAGAATACATATTGTGCTAAAGCAGAAAAGGCCCCAGCCGTCGCACTGTTTTTGCGCACGACTTTATCCTTAGCCCATCCAGCAAAGGAACTAGCTACAGGACTTTGTGAATATGGAAGTTTACTAACAACAGGACAGACCCTTTCACACAATTTACAGTTCACGCATTTACTTTCATCTATCAGCGGAACAATATGCCCCTCTTTATTGAGTGTAGCCTGCAAAGCATTGTGGGAGCAACTGTCCACACACGCCATACACCCCGTGCATTCTTTATATTGTGCTAGTTTTGGCATAATTTATCTATATATTGTCGATACTGATTCAAAATTGCTTCAGAAGAAAATTTTTCTTTTACTAATTTGGCCTGACAAAGACGCAAATCAGCATAACGAGTATTATACTCATCTATTGCTTTATGCATGGTTGTAGCCAATTGTTCCGCACTGCCCATTTGGAAGAAATAGCCATCATTCTCGCCTGTCATAAACTCCTTAAACGTATCAAGTTCAGAAGCTAAAATAGGAATGTTATAAAACAAGGCTACAGTCATTGCCCCACTTTGCGCTATGTCCTGATAGGGCATTACAAAGTAATGGCTGCTTTCAAAAAGATTAGGAATTTCCTCGTTAGGAATACGTCGAATATCTACAGAAACACTTTTTATTCCTTTCAATAAAGGAGCATACTTCCTTTCCCATTTATCTTTTCTACAATAACCACTAATCTGTACCTTAAAATTAGTTACACCTTTATCTTCTAGAATTCTTATAGCTTGTATTAATAAATCAACACGCTTATACTCCACAATATTGCCAAAAAAAAGGAAGGTGATAGGGTGATTCTCCTTCTTAACGGTCGGCAGACCATAATCTTTTAAACAGAGCGGTGCATAGAGAATGTTTGCCTTTCCGCTAAGCGATTTCAATAACTCAAGCTGATTGATTGAAAATACCTGGAAATTGCGATACACCTTAACTATATAGTCCATATAAGGCTTAGCCATCCAATAGTATCTTGCGCCTTTAGGAGTTTTGACATTGTGAGCAGCAATAACACATTTATCTTTCGGCAACAACATTTGAACCACAGGAATAAAGTAAGGAGTACCTATAAAATCAAAGTAATAAAGATCATAATTTTGTTTTTTCATCTCCTTGACCAACTTCCAATAGAAGAAAAACTTCTTAGGATGGATGAATATCCCTTCGTCTATTACAAGCTTATAATTACGACAACCTCTAGCTTCTATCAATACCTTATCTCCATCTCGATTGGCTGTTGTTGTCAACACAATCCAATCTATATCATAATCTGCCTGTAACACAGGTACAATTGGTATATCCACATCAAGCAAGTAAGTTGATGTAATCCAACATATTCTCTTTTTTGTCATAATATACAATTTTCTTGTTAAATTATCTTAGCAACTAGGGTGTCCAGTTCGTTATACCAATTTTAGCTCACTTTCCTAAGCGTTTTGGTTCGTTCTGTAACCCAGTTTTTGGACAAGTGCTCGGTTGACCAAGTACTGATGTCCTTCAGTTTAGCATTTACAATGCGCTCTTTGAAATTAATTGTTTTTGTAACGGATTCGTTCGAAACTTTTGAATATAACGGTATCGTCAGAACAAAAGACGTTACACCGTACTGCTTGTTCGGCGACTTTTTGCTCTTATAGATGCCAAAAGTAGATTCAATGATGTCGGATAATATATCGATGCTCATGTTAGCAGTGAGAAGTGCGTCTTCCCGATTGAAGTATTCAAGCATCTTGATACCAGCATGTACCTATCTGGAATGTGCATTTCCTAAGACATGAGTAATGATATGGAGCTTGCACTCCTTGCTCGTCATGATTGAGAAGCCTTCGTTCTTGCAGATGGCCTCGACGTGTCTTACAGCACAAAGTACAGCCTGCAAGTTCCTTCAGCAGAGATTCATAATCCTTTATGAAGGCATACGCTTCCTGCATTTTCTCTGGTAGCGTGTCATAACAGTCAAGCATTTCATTACCCCAGAACACCCATGAAGACATATTCATGAGCCGTGATGTAGTTCTCATATTGGGAGGCAGCAAGTATGCCTTGTCAGTCAGATGATACTGCAATCGTTTTTTGCCAAGGAGTGTTGTAAACTCCACAAAATCAGATTGTTTCTCATAGACATTCTTGAGAATCACACCCATGGAATGACTGATGTCTGCATGATGTATATGCCTGGAGCCAGTGATGCCCTTAGTCTGATTATGACCATTGTCACTTATGATGTAATCGGGAGCATTTCCTGCAGATTTCTCAGCTTCCTCTATTCTGCTTTGAACGTCATCGCCGTTGAAGCCCTTGCTAACCGACATGTCAAGAATTGTAACATCCTCGTGTTTTATAGATACCAATGTATAGCATCAAGATATTGTTGTTTTCTAGTATCCGCATTATTAACTACCAATCCCTCTGTAGTATTCGGGCGGATACAACCTATCAATAAAATTACAATATTTTTCATTTTTATTTAATTATAGTAATTCTATAAATCTTTTTCTTATTTGTTCTGGAGAAATCAGTTTACTAATATAGAGTTCTCTTTCTATGAATTGCGAATATTTTGCTTGATTATCTAATTCGCCTATAATCTCTTTATGATTAACAAAATAACCAAAATCTCCGAATTTTTGTGCCAAGTACGTAAAATAATCATTTGCATACATAATTGTAGGCTTGCAGCGTACAATAGCTTCTAGCACAGCTCCACTAGCTATAAGTTTATATTCTGAAGATGAATAAGGCAAAAGGATATAATCCATCTTATCTATTGCCTCTTCATATTTATCTCTAGGAAGGTAGCCATTGCTTTTATTAATGATCACTACATTTTCCGGGAAGGTATTTCTAATCAGAGGTTCGACATAACTAATTAGATAAATTTTTGCACTTTTATTGGTTGCCAACAGCTTCGAAAAACTCAAAATATTCTCATAGCCATGAGATGAATTCTTAGATACCCCACCTATGACTCCAATTTTTATATTATCTTTATCAAATTTGTGCTTACACTCACAACTTCCATTTCTGTAATAAGGATGATCAATATAATCAAAATGAGATATTCTTTCATCCTTCAAATATAACTGCAAAGACTGCAAAATATGATTACCTAATACTATAAGTTTTACATTCTTACCATATTTCGTTTTGGTAAAGAAACGATTAATTAAATAAGCCCAAATTTGAGTAATTTTATATTTTCCGGTTGCTATGACATTTACTTCCGAATGGCAAAACATAAACAATTTCTTACCTGTTATCTTTGAGACGAAGTTGTTTAGATGACAACTGAACATATTATTAAAAGTACTGATGTATAAAACATCTTTCGGACCTGACAAAATAGTCCATGCTTCTAGCAGAGCACCCTTCAAATCATGAACAGCTCCTTTCTTTATATTGATTTTGTATGGCTTATATACAACATTGTTAGAAGAAATTCTTTTTGATACAATCTCACATATTTTATCACTCCTGTCAGAAAGAAACTTAACCTCAGCACAATTAAAGATTGTAGACAAAATAATTATAATTGATGAATCTATCATCTCATGCGTACTACCATCAAAAGTAGCATTCATAACAATAACTTTTCTATTATTTTTCATCTTTTAGAAATTTATAAAATGTACTACAACCATTAACGAATTCTTGAAGTTCCAATTTATAAGATAACTTAAAACAAACATTATTATGCACTAAAGTATTATATACATCAGTGTTCATTTCCTTATTCAATAATTGTCTTAATACATGAAGATCTTCATTCTGAACAGGCAACATATCTATATATTGTTTATACTTTGAACATCTAAAAAGAATATCCATAAAATAATCAATTGTCATATATTCCAAAAAAATTTGCTCTCTTTCTGCGTACTTAATCATAAGCTGCGCTAACTCCTTGAAGTAGCCACAAGTCACATTACTTCCCATAATAAAAGTAGACCAACGATTTTGACTAACAAACTTAAATCCATCAGGTTTATTCTTTATAGAGAAAAAAGGATAATCAAACCAGTCTTCAGGAATATCTTGTACAAAAAACATAGTAGAATCAACCCACAATCCTCCATATCTAGCTAATAGCATACATCTCACAATATCTGAAAAATTAGTAAACGACAAACTCCCTTTTTCTACTTTCTGCATTATTTTTCTAGGAATTTGAATATAATCATTTAGGTTATTTTGGGTTACCATAACAACCTTATATTTTTTAGAATGCTTCAAAAGAGAATGATAGCAAATCTTACATATTTCTGGCATAGTAGATTCACCTTGCCACCAAAATATCCATATTGTTTTAGCCTTTAAAAACTGATTGTTTTGGATGTTTTTTTCATTTGAAAACGAATTATATTTCGATTCCAAATAATCTTCTATAACTTTATATTTATATAAATTGAACTTGTCATCAAACCATATTGCCAACAAGTCAAATAAATATATTTGAATAGCTACCAAACCAAAATACTTCACCTTTGGAATATAAGATTTGGTAGAATAATATGACTGTTTTATTTTATTCATAATCAAAATATTATTTTTCCACATTTTAACAAGAAATTCAGCTTTTTAATAAAGCCAAATGCCACTTCTCATAGGTTCATCACGCTGCAAGAAAGTTTTGTATGGCACATAGACATTAGACTCATATCGCTCTGGTTTATAATTTAGATTTAATGTATTATATTTTATAATAAATATTACAACAAATAACAAAACACCTAACTTTACTTGATTTAAACGAGTAAAATACATCATGGCTAGGACAATGCAAAAAGGATACCCAAATTCAAAAAACGCAGGCATACGATTCATCGAACCAAAACCAGGGATATAAGATATCGACCAAAGACAAAGGTTGAAAAAATAGGCATTCAACATAGCATTATAGAAATCGTAGTTGATAGATTTAATATCTTTTTTTTTCAATTTTACAAAAGCCCAATAATAAACTGTAATTTGAACGATTGAACTTATATAAGTGAATGTGTTATTATTTTCATTTGTTTCATTGAGTATATTGTTATCATTTGTCGCATCATATTGATTCATGACATCACCCATAACGACATTTAAAGCAGAGTTCTTAAGGATATCAAAGACAGAATACATATAGTTGCTAAATACTATCAACCCAATATATATTGCTATGTTTCTTTTATAATTGAATTTCAAGTTCATCAAAGGATACATTAATGAAAGTAGCAATGCTGACCTATGAAAAGAAAAGGCAATTAATATGCATAAATAATATTTTTTCCAATCTTTAACCAAAATATATCTAATTGCATATAAAAATATTGCCGCAGCAAATGTTTGACGAACAGGAAATAAAATTGTAGAAACTAACACTAAAGAAAGACAAGCAAATTTATATTTAGGAACATACTTTAATATGGTGCACCCATAAATCCACATAATAGCAAAGTTTGTTATTAACAAAAACATTGTATAGTCAAAAAACACCGTTTTAATTAATACGTTCAAAAAAGTATATCCAGGTTCCATTAAATGTGTACCAAAACCATACCTTTCGAAATGGTAGAAGTTTAACCATGTTACATTTTCAAAACATGCTAGATATTGTGGAAAGTCTGTTCCTGTATCCCAGCGTAATCCCTTAAATAATATAATTAGAGCAATAATGCCCCAAAATACTTTTACACTTTCTTTATCTTTGAAAGGCTTATATATATCGATAAGTGCAAAAAGAATCGTAAAACCAAATATAATATAGTAAATCAACATGTATTCTTATTTTATATTTTTATAAAAAACTATTATTTTTAGAAGAAATATACAAAAAGTATATACTATCATACAATGTTCTGCTTAAGCCACATGAATGATTTTTCTCTAAGTTGCGACAATCTATCATTAACAAATTTCCAGTTTATTGCAGGAAAATCAACATCACTTAATTGATCTAATTGATTATCAGCTACAAGCCTATCTTCCAAACCTAATTGGATTGTACCGCTCGGAACCACGTTTGTTATTTAATAGTGTTATAAAAGGTTTGTTGAAGATAATACTAAACATAGTACCATGAAAACTATCAGTAATAACATATTCTGCATCACGAATATAACTTATCCATTGTTCTACAGAAGGTAAAGGATTCGTATCACTAAATTCTAAATATGGATGTAAACTATTTAATCCGTGATAAGACAGCCCTTTATTGTTTGAAAATCTTTCGACAAAAGATTTTTTTTGCGAATCAAAATCAAGAATATAGTAAAATAAATTACGATCATTATTCTTTTTCAAAAAAGACTGATTTAATATTTTTAAATAATCATCTTTAACAAGTAAAAGGGTAGGGTCAAGTACGCATTCTGGAGTATATGAAAGAGTCCAATTAAATCTCTTAAAGATATCAATAGCTTTTTTTTCTCTAACAGAAACTGCATCAAATTTAGAAACTAATAACCTTATACGATTAATCATTTCTGGAGTATAATCTTCAGCTGCATTACCAAAGGATGCTGCATACGCTATTTTTTTTCCTCTTTTTACAAAGTCTAAAAAATAATAATGCGTATTTGCAGAAGCTCTCCAAACTTGATCACTTCCAACTAAAAAAGCATCATAATTATCATTATTAAGTTCTTTCAACCAATCAAGAGACTCAAATATCCGATTATAATATGGGACATTTCGCCTAAAGAAATCATAGAAGACCGGCATATTTATATCTTCATCTATTTTACATTTTTTCTCAAAAAGTACTGTTAGAGTATTATCTCTTCTTAATATATACTTCAAGATTATACGTTTAATATAAAGAAGTATAGCCTTCATTCCATGCGGCACTTTTACATAAAAGTGCGTTGGAATAAATATTGGTTGATGTCCTAAGTCTGTTAGACATTTACATAATGCATAACGCTGTAAGGAACCACCATAATTGGTATCTACACCTAAATTGATGATCGCAATTTTCATATTTTAAATTTACTACTTACATTAATAACTTATCCAAACTTCTTAAACTTCTGCTCCTATTTCAAAGAACAAAAAAGCAGTTGTCCATTCTTCTCGGCTACGATATAACCATCCAAGCCTTGAACTACT